>Ga0247760_1000203_pt1 | contig 67227 bp, 55 predicted proteins | sample UWRJL171409R4_FD_179936 | JGI IMG/M metagenome (GOLD analysis project Ga0247760, IMG submission 179936) | Plant litter microbial communities from Arlington Agricultural Research Station in Wisconsin, United States - UWRJ-L171-409R-4 | ecosystem: Environmental > Terrestrial > Plant litter >... | reverse complement strand
AACATCTCCCGCGGCGACATGCTTCACCGACATGCTTCGCCCAACATGCTTCACCGACATGCTTCGCCCAACATGCTTCGCCCAACATGCTTCGCCCAACATGCTTCGCCGACACGCTTCGCCCAACATGCTTCGCCCGACACACGAATGCCACGCGAAAGAGCCAGCCCGAAGGAACCTGTGCTCCACGACGACGCCCAGCTATGAATTGCTGATTGCTGAGTGCGAACTCCACCTGGTGAAGTCTGAGCTCGACACCTTCGCGCTAGGTGAGTCGCGGACCTCGGCGTCAGAAGGTCGAATCGCTGGATCGAGTCGATGGGCTGCGTGGCGCACGCGGTTTGTAGAATCATCGGGCACACTGAGATCGCCAAGCTCGCAGGTTCGTCGCACGGCAGCGTGATGCAACATGAGGGCGCAAGAGGCGTTCGGTGAAGCTCGACTGCCGGCGAGCTCGACCACGGGTTGCGTGGTAGGGAGCAGGAGTCAGGTTTTGCTGCCCGGTCGAGGTGGTCCACGAACCCGCAGCTCGGCCGGTTTGTCCGATGGTTTGCGTGATTCGAGTAAGAGATGGGCGCCACCGTGTGGCCTGTGGTCACCAGCCCACCTCGGTTTTGCGGTTTTGAAACCACGTTCGCGGGTATGCCCACCTCGGTTTTGTGGTCAGAAACGACATTTTGCCGGGTTGTCCACGCCCGTGCGCGGTTTGAAAACGACATTCGCGGGGGGCGCCAACGTCCATTTTGAAACCACTGGATGGCGGTTCGCGACGTTGTTTGAGTGGCTGAAACCGCGCGAAATCGGTTTCCCGGGTCTGCTTTGGCGGTTTGAAACCCCGGAGCGGACTTGGAGCGTGGGTTTCGAGCGATGGTGCGGCGGTTCAGTACCGGGTTCCGCTGCTACTGCAGCGTCGGTTCGGGTGGTTCGGAGGCGCGCAGGGGCGGGAGGCGTTCGAGCAGTTCGTGGGCGGCGCTGCGCAGGACGGCGGATGACTCTGAGTGGTGCAAGACTTCGGAGAGTTCGTTGCGGGTGCAGACGGCGAGTAGCGGCATGGTGATCGCGGGTGGCGATCCGGGATTGAACAGCATGGAGAGCCGCACGCGCGGGCGGCTGAGCCAGCGGCCGTGTTGGGCAATGGCTTCGAGCACTTCGAGCCGGGCGGGACGGCGCGCGGTCATGCGTACGACGTCATCTTCGGTCAGTCGGGGGTTTTCGAGCAATTGGCGGATGACGAGCGGATGTGGATCGGAGAGCAGCTTGTCGAACGCGCGGCGGTTGGGGCTGCGCGCGAGGCTCTTGCGCTCGCCCACGGTCAGCTCGCGGCCGGTGCCGTAGTCGGGGACGGGCAGCTCACGGGCCGGGCGATCGTGCACGGCGGGTGGGGGCGCGCGGCGCAGCAAACGTGCCAGGGAGAGTAAATGCCGGACATCGGCCTGGGCACGCAATTGGTCGACCAGCTCGCATTCGCCGAGCGACGCGAACAAGAGAGCGACTACCAGGATGGCTTCGCGGGCCTGCGGGTCCGCGCGCTCGTTGTCCTCGCACAGGGCGTTCAGCACCGTCGCGCTGTCGTGCGCCGAGCTGGTGCTCAAAAAATCGCGCAACCAACCCGCGCGCAGCGCGAGATCCGGCAGCGACAGCAGCACTCGCTTGAGGCGTTCGACCGGGGTCATCGGCGTGACCTGCCCAAGGATGAGGCAGATTTTCGGGTTTGTCACGGCTCTGAGCGATCCCTGCGCTAAGCTCGCCAAGCTTTGGCTGCGGTTCCGCTTTCGACTGAACGCCTGTCCGTCGCGTTCCAATCGCCTCGGCGTACCCCCGCGCGTTGGCTCGGCCTTTCGCTCTTGGTGGCGCTGCTGGTCGCCGCTGGGCTCTTGGCGCGCCTCGGCAGCGCCTCTTCACGCAGCGCCGCAGCTTTGCTCTTGATCTTGGCGGTCGCACAGATCTTCCTGCGGCGCGCGCGCGATCGGCGAGATTTTGGCGATGTGCAGCGCACGATTCGGCGTGTGCTCGTGCCCGTCGATCGCGCGGTCGGTGAGCGCGCGTTGCGCGCGGCGGCGCTGGCGGAGCAAGCTGTGCGCGATCCGAAGGTTGGCTCGTCCGAGCTCGCGCAGCTGCATTTCCAGCGCCAACTGGATCGCGCGCCGCTCTCGGCCGTCGAAGCAGCGGGCGCGCGGCACGCCCGGCTGCTTCGCTGGGTCGCGCTTGGCCTGGTGCTGATCGCGGCACTGGGTGTCGGGCGCGATCCGAATCGCGTGCTCGAGGGGCTGGATGTGCTGGTCGCGCGCCGGGGCGTGGCTCCCGTGCCCATGGCTTGGCTGGATTTGGTGAGCGTGACGGTGCAGCCACCGGCCTATTTGCATCTGCAAGATCGCTCGATTTTTCCCGGCCTGGGCAGCGCTGAAGCGCGAGGCAGCGCGGTCACCGTGCGCGGCGTACCGATTGCAGAAGGTCGGCATCTGGTGCTCACGGACGGCAAACGTGAGGTGCCGTTCGTCGCGGACGGTTCGGACGGCGTGGTGGCGCGCTACGTCCTCAACGAAAATGCCGAGCTGCGCATTGCCGCGCGCTTCGGCCAGGTGCTGATTCGAGAGGCCGAGGGCGTGGCGCTCGAGGCGGTCCAGGATCAAGTGCCCATTGTCGAGCTCGAAGGCGCGCCGGAACGCATCGAGCTCAGGGATTTCGATCGCCGCGAGCTGCGCTACGAAGCGCACGACGATCACGGACTGCGCGAGATCGATCTGGTGCTGCGCGCGGGCGGGCGTGAAGATCGCCGGCCGCTGACCCGCCTCGACGGCGAGACCAAGCTGACGCGCGGCGCTTACGCGATCGAATCGAGTGAGCCGTTCCTCAAACGCACGTTCCTGCCCGTCGAGGTTCGGATCGAGGCCCGCGACGACGACGCTTCGGCCGGCGTGAAGTGGGGAAAAAGCCAAGCATTCACGCTGCTCCCGGTGCCCGTGGGTGAACCCGAAGCCGCGCGCTACGCAGCGCTGCGAGCCGTTCGCGATAGCTTGACGGATCTGTTGGCCAGTGAGCTCAGCCCCGATCTCGCGTTGAAAGACGTCGAGCGCCGCAAAGCGGACAGCGCGCGCACCAAGGCCATCGCCGCAGAATTGCGGGCCATGTCGACGCAGCGCTTCAGTGGGCTGAGCTTGCCGCCCGCGCAGCGCGCGTTCTTGGGTGGCCAAGCGCGCGTGCTGGAACGCGCGCTGCCCACGCCTGCTTCTGCCATGCGACGCACCGAAGACGTGCTGCTGGCGATCGACGCGGCCCTGCGCGGCTTGGGCAATCGTGACGCGGTCACGGTCGCGAAGCGCCTGGGCGATGCCGCCGAAGAAGCCGCCGAGGGCGCTAAACAAGCGCTCGAAAGTGAGCGCCGCCAAGCGGGGCTGCTGCGCCTGAATCAGGCGCTGGCCGTGCTCGGCCCCGGAGCGCGTCACTTGGTCACGCTCGGCCCGCTCGGGCGCGACGTGGGCAGCGTGGCCGAGGGCGAGATTCGGCGCATCACGCGCGCCCAAGACAGCGGTAATCTGCTGGCCACGGAGCTGGCTGCGCGTCACTTGGCCGCGCGCTTGCGCAGGCCGAGTCCTTCCTTCAGCACGGCTGGCGGCGGCGGAGTCGAATCCGGCGCTGGCAGCCAAAGCGGCGATGAGTCGCACGCCTCCGACGCCGACAAGAAATTCGACGAATTGGTGGGCGAGCTCGAGCGCCTGGCCAACGAGCACCAACAAGAGTTGGAGCGCGTGGAGCGCAACCTGGCGGACGCAGAGAAAGCCGTCGATCTGAACGACTTGAAGCAAGAGGCCGCACAGCGCGCCAACGAGCTACGCCAGAAAACCGCGCCGCTGCCGCAGTTCGGTGAAAGTCCGAATTCGGCGCGCGCCGCCGCCGCGCTGGGCCGCGAGCACGCGCAGTCGATGGCCCAGAGCCTGGCGCGCTTGGCGCTCAAGGACGCGGTGGAGAGCGGACGTCACGCCCGCTCGGAGCTGGCGGATGCCGCGAAGCGCAGTAAGAACGCGAACGCCTTCGAGGCCATCGATGAAGCGGCCCTCGACGAAGCGCGCGCGGAGCTCGATCGAGCTTTGGCTTGGGCCGAGCAGAGCCTGTCGCGCGCCGAAAAGAGCGCGGCCGAGAAGGCGCAAGCCGGCCTGCAAGATTCGTCGGGCCGTGAGCGCGCGCTCTCGGACCGCGCGGCGAACCTAGCGGGCCGCGGCAACCACGGCGAAATCGCGCTGCCGGAAGATTTGGCCGACGCGCTGGGCAAGGCCGAAGGCCTGATGCGCGACGCAGCCAAGGAGCTCGGCGCGGGTCACGGTGAGCAAGGCTTGAGCCTGCAGCGCGACGCGCAGCGCTTGCTCGAGCAAACCAACAGCGGCCAGAGCGGCTCCGGCGACAGTGACGGCAAAGACCAAGAGCCCGAGCAATCGCCCAAAGATTCGTCCAGCTCGAAGGGCAAACAGATGCGTACCGAGGCGGACGTGCCGCGCGCCGAAGGCGGCCTGGCAGACGATTTCCGGCGTCGCGTCTTGGAGGGCCTGAGCAAACAACAGAGCGGGCGGCTTTCGGACGCCGTGCGTCGCTACGCAGAAGGGCTCCTGCAATGAAGCGCCGTTTGCTCGCTCGTATCGCGCTTGCGCTGATCTGCTGCGCGGGTTCGGGGGCGGCGGCCTTCGATTTCGGCTTGGGCAACCCAGTCGAACGTGTGGCCAACGCCATTACCGAAATCGACACTCAGCGCGCCACTGAATTGCTGCAGCACACGCGGATCGACTCGGCGGGTCTGACGCTCGAGCGGGCGCGGCTCGCGGTCTATCTCGGCGAGTGCGACCGCGCCGAAGCCATCTTGTCGAACCCACTGCTCAGTGAGTCGCGCGAAGGCGCATCGCTGGCGGAGCTCGCCAAGAGCTGTGCGCGCGCGACCGCGGCCGGGCTCGTGCTGGAAGACAAGCCGCGCGGCGTGTGGCTCAGGCTACAAGACGACGCGGACCGCGCGCTCGCGCCGTTCATCTTCGAGGTGGCGGCGCAGGCTCGCGACACGGTCTCTAAAGAGGTGGGCATCGATCTGCCGCGGCCGCTGCGCATCGATTTGGTGCGCGATCTTTTTTCGCTCTCCGCAGTCTCGGGTTTGCCGCTAAAAGCAGCCGAAACCACCGGTACGCTGGCGGTCGCGCGTTGGGGAAGAGTGATCATGCTCTCGCCCCGCGCGCCGGTGCAGGGCTACCCTTGGCAAGACACCTTGGCGCACGAGATCACGCATCTGCTCGTGACGCGTGCCACGCGTGATTTTGCGCCGCTCTGGATGCAAGAGGGCCTAGCCAAGCGCTTCGAGGTGCGCTGGCGTGCGGCGCGTCCGTTCGATCGACCCGACTGGGCCGACACCGGCGCGCGCAACGCGGCGCTCGATGGGCGCTCGGTCGGCATCGACAAGCTCGGTCCGTCGATCGCGATGTTGCCGACGCCGGAGGCCGCCGGCATCGCCTTCGCCGAGGTCACGAGCTTCATGCACTTCTTCATCGTGCAAAATGGCGAGCCTGCGCTCAGGCTCTTGTTCGCGGATTTGCGCGGCAATGGCCCGGCCGGTGCCGAGGCCGCGTTGCTCAGCGTGACCGGCTACGGCCTGTCCGAGTGGAACGCTCGTTGGCAGCGGTTTTTGCGCGAGCCAGTCGCGCCGAGCGCCGAGCCGCCGCTGCACGCCGCGGTGCCCCGCACACGCGGGGACGCCGGACGCTTGGTGCGCCTGGCGGATTTGCTCGCAGGTCGCGGTCACGGCCGTGAGTCCGCGAGCGAAGTCGAGCCGCTGCTCAACTCGCTGTCTCGGCTGCCTCAGATCCGTGCCCGCGTGGCTTCCGGTTTGTACGCGGCAGGTGACGATGCAGGGGCAGAACGCGCCCTTGGTACGGTGGCGGAAATTGACGGTCTGTACGGACCTTGGTTCGCGTTGGCTGGCCGAGGGTTCAAACGCCGCGCGGAGCTCGCCGAGGCGGAGGGCGCGTTCACCCTCGGCCTGTCGGCGGATCCGCTTTCGGATGAGGTGGCCTGCGAGGGCTACGCGGGGCGCCCGTCCGGGGCTGGGCAGGGGGCGGGAACAGGCGCAAAAGAACCACCATTGCCCACACGACCTACCTGGCTAGAACTGTGTAAAGCGGCCCGAAGCGTGCCGCGAGATTGACCGGTGGTGCCCCGCGCGCTTAGGATAATCAGCTCGAATCTTTGCGAAGTTTAAAGGATTTCCGTGGGTCTCGCGACGTACGCTGCTGCTCAGCTTTTGCGCGCACTGCCGCGTGTCCGAATTAGTCGGGCCGTCGGACAACTGTGCGAATTACCGCTCTCTCCCCCCGTGTCGCGCGCGATCATGGGTGCCTACTCACGCGCGTACCGCGTGAACCTCGAGGAGGCCATGCCTGAGCCGGGGCCGTATCCGAGCTTCGATGCGTTCTTCACGCGGCCGCTCAAGGACGGCGCACGTTTGATCAACTCGGATGCCGTCGTATGTCCGGCCGACGGCAAGTTGTCGTCGTGCGGCCGCGTCGACTCCGGTTCGCGCATTTTCGTCAAAGGCCAACACTACGACGTGGGTGAATTGATTGGCGATGCGCGCGACGCCGCGCGCTACAGCGGCGGCGAATTCGCGGTCGTCTACCTCGCCCCCGGGGACTATCACCGCGTGCACTCGCCGGTGGATGGCGAGATCTCGCTGGTGCGTGGCATCGCCGGCGATTTGTATCCGGTCAATTCGATCGGTGAGAAGCACATCCCACAACTGTTCGTACGCAATCATCGAGCCGCGATCGTGATCGACACGCGCGGCCTCGGACGAGTCACGGTGGTCATGGTTGGCGCCGTGATCGTCGGACGGATCACCATCACCGCCTTGCCTGGCAGGCCCTCGGCCGAGCCTGGCTTGCACCCGGTCGTACCGGCCAAGAGCGTGGCTCGCGGTGAAGAAATCGGCATGTTTCACCTGGGCTCGACCGCGGTGGTCTTGCTCGAGCCGGGGCTGAGCGTCGGTCGCCCACTCGGCAAGGTGCGCTTCGGGGAATCGCTGTTGAGAGCTGGATGACGATCGAAAACTCGGAAGATACGGCGCACGTTGGCGTTACCGATCCGGCAGAACCGCTGGCGCTCGAGCCTTCGTCCGGCGCGGCAGATTCCGTGCACGATGGTGCTGCTCCTCGTGCAGGCGCAGCCAGCAGCTTGATCGACACCACGCCGGCAACCGGGACGCACGACTCATCGCCGCCGCTGTCTCGCAAGCTCGCTCCTCCGCCCAAGCCTAAACGTGACTCGGGCGCAGCGTCGGCTCCGCCTTCGCTTCCACCTGGTGCAAGTCCGGATCCGTTGGCCTCGAGCATCGCGTTGAAGGCGCCGATCGCACCGGCGATTTCGTTCTCCGCAGACGGCGAACCGACGCTGGACAGCCCCGCGTTTGCTTTGAGCGCGTCTGCGGACGCACCGGCTCCCGTCGCTCCGCTCAGCCAACCGCCGCCGATCCGTCGCCGTTCGAATCCTTCGATCTCAGATAGCATCGATCCGAAAGCATCGCTCAGCACGCGCACGCCCTCGGATCCCACGCTCACGGCCAGCGATGCCGCCTCCGCGAATGCGAGCGTGAACGCGCTGCGCCCGATCGCTTCGCCGCCGCGTCCGCGCAGTGATCCGCCCGGGCCGCGCCTTCGCAGCGATTCGGCCCCATCCGTCGACGCAGCCGAGCCGGCCGTGCCCGCGCCCACTTCGAGCCGCCCGGGTTTTCCGCCGCCCTCGACGACCTCGTCGGCGATTTTCGCGATGCGTATCATCGCGGTCGGTGATTCGGTGCGCCCGCCGACAGCGGAGCCCACGCCAGATATTGGACCGGATTCTTATCCGCCGTCCGCCTCGCGTCTGGGGACGACCGTGCGGCGCAGCTCGCGTCCTGCGGCCTCGGCTCCAGCAGCAGCTGCGCCGGTCGTGATGCCCCCGGCTGCGCATGTTCCGACTGGCTTGGGCCCCTCGATTGAAATCGACGTGCCGATCGAGGTTGAGCTGCCTGCGGCCGTCGCTGCCGCGCCCCCGGTCGATGTGGTGGCTGCGTTGGACGCGGCCGCCGCTGCGTTGGAGGCGTCGTCGGTCGAAGCCCCGTCCGCGCCCAATCACGGTATCCCGGCGGAAGCGCGCCGCCCGCCCGCGCCGCCCCCGCCAGTCGAACTATCGGGCGACGAGTTTTCAGCGGAGGCGATCGCCAAGAAGATCGCGGCTGCAGAGGCGGCAGAGGCCGCCGAAGCTGCGCGAGTGGAAGCGGCACGAGTGGCGGAGCTGGCGCGAGTCGCTGAGCTTGCTCGAGTGGCGGAGCTGGCGCGAGTCGCTGAAGTTGCACGAGTGGAAGCTGCGCAAGCAGTCGAAGCTGCACGAGCCGCCGAAGTTGCTGCGGCTGCAGATGGCGCAGAGCCCGCTGAAGCCGTACAGGCCGAAGAGCTGGGCCGCGAGGACGCGATCTCGATGCCGCCGGAAGAGATCGCGGCGCTGCAAGCGGAAGTGGATGCCAAAGCCGACGCGGCTAAGCCTCCGCCGCCGCCCAAGCGCGCGGCTGGCACCGCGCCGTCCGCGCCGCCTGCGGTCGAATCGTTGCCCGCGGTGGCCTCGCCGCCAAAAGAGCCGCCACCGGCGCCGGATCTCGCAGCTGCCAAGGCGGCTCAGCGCTCGAAGACGCGCCAGCCGTGGTGGGAAGATCTATTCAATGAAGACTTCATGCGCGCAAGCTCGCGCGTCTCGGACGAGCACATTCGCCGCGAAGTGACGTTCATCGAGGAATCGCTAGGCGTCGCGGCAGGCGGTGTCGTGCTCGATCTCGGCTGCGGTGCTGGGCACCACGCGGTCGAGTTCGCGAGCCGTGGCTATGGCGTCGTTGGCTACGATCTTTCGCTCTATCAGCTCGCGCTGGCGGCGGACGTGGCTCAAGAGCGCAGCCAGAAGATCAATTTCTTGCAGGGCGACATGCGCGAGATGGCCTTCGAAGAGATGTTCGACGGCGTGTTCTGCTGGAACACTACCTTCGGCTATTTCGAAGAAGACAAGAACCTGGCGGTCGCGCAGCGCGTCTTCAAGGCGCTCCGCCCCGGCGGCATGTTCTTGATCGACGTGCTCAATCGGGATTTTGCGGCAGCTTCCGCGCCATGCACGGTCTGGTACGAGGGCGACTCGTGCGTGTGCATGGACGACATGAGCGTCGATTACATTTCGAGCCGCCTGCGCGTGAAGCGCTCGATCATTTTGGATGACGGCCGCACCAAAGAGTCGCTCTTCTCATTGCGTCTGTATTCGCTGCACGAGCTCGGCAAGTTGCTGCACGAAGTCGGCTTCCGCGTGACCGAAGCCAGCGGTCATCCCGCGACGCCGGGCGTCTTCTTCGGCCCCAACTCCCCGCGCATCATCATGCTCGCGCAGCGGCCTTAGAGCCCGTCTCGAGTCACTGACACGTGACGTGTAGCCCGTCGCCCTGTTCACTGCATTTGCAGCCAGGGCCGAGCTTGCCGGTCAGGCAGCTGCAGCTCGATTTTTGAGCGCAGCGCGGCAGCCAGCCACAAGCCGGGCCGCCGCTCGCGGATTCGTCACAATACCAACCGCGAGGGCAAACTCCGCTGCCGCACGGACTGCACGTGCCGTCGTCACAGAGCGCTGCTTTCGGGGCCTCCTCAGGCTCGGCCGCGGACTCGTCGTTGCCAGCGGGCTGGTCCGAGCGAACGCTCGGTGATTCTTGAGGCGCCTTGGCCGGCGCGTCCGAACCGGCCGCGCCTCCGCCGCAGGCGGCCAGCACTGAGCAATACGCACATACCCCCACGAGCAGTGCGGACAATCGTTTCGAGCGGGTTCCCACGCCCTCCACGTATACGTCCCCGCGTACGCGGGCTACAAGCGTTTCGTGGATCTCGCCTCAGCTGTCCGGCTCTCCGTGCCTGGTCTGCGAGTCAGCGGGACGACTCCGGACCTCGTGGCCGCCGCGCGCGACCTTTGGCCACGTGCTCTCGTCGACATTCAAAGCGGCGAGCTGCCCACGAATCGCCCGGGCGCCGTGGTTTGGCCCGAGCGCGCCGAACAAGTGAGCCAATTGCTCGAGCTGTCGCGCGCTGAGGGCTTTCGGGTCGTGCCGTTTGGAGCGGGCAGCGGCGTGTGCGGCGCGGTGCTGCCGGACGAGCGCACGATCGTGATCGACTCCAAGCGGATGCTGGAATTTCGCATCGACCGCGACGCGCCGGTGGTTCACGCGGGCGCGGGTGTGCTCGGCCTGACCCTCGAAGCTGAACTCGCGAAGCAGGGCTACACTGCCGGCCATTTTCCGTCGAGCATCGTCTGCTCGACGGTGGGCGGCTGGGTCGCAGCGCGCGGCGCCGGTCAGTGCTCGAGCCGCTACGGAAAAATCGAAGACATGGTGGCCGGGCTCGACTGCGTGCTCGGTAACGGTGATTTCGTGCCCATGCGTCGCCGGCAATCGGGCCCTGATTTGGTGCCGCTCATCACCGGCAGCGAGGGCACGCTCGGCTTCATCACCGAGGTTACGCTGCGCCTGCATCCGGCACCCCGGGTGCGCCGATTTCTGGCTTACTCGTGCGCCACCATCGAGAGCGGCTTCGACATCTTACGCACCATGATGCAGGCGGGGCTCAGGCCAGAGGTCGCGCGGCTCTACGATCCGATCGATTCGGTGTTGCTCGGTCAGAGCTCGGACGCCAAAAAATCGCCCAAGAATCGCAGCCCGGCGGTCGGCCATTGGTTTGGCGTCGCTGCCCGGCAGGCCTTGCGAAAGCCACGCTGGCTACAGCGTACGATCGAAGCGCTCGAAGGCAACGTGCTGGGGGGCGCGACGCTGCTCTTGATCTTCGAAGGCGAAGCCGAAGAAGCGAACCAAGACGCTTCGCGCGCTGCCGCGGTCTGCTCGCGTGCTGGGGCTCGCTCGCTCGGAGAGGGGCCGGCGCGTCGCTGGCTTGCGCATCGCTACGGGGTCAGCTTTCGGCAATCGTCGGCATTTCGCTTGGGCGCGTTCACCGACACGATGGAGGTCGCGGCGCCTTGGTCGAAGCTCGAGGCCGTGTACCAAAGTGTGCGCCGAGAACTCTCCGAGCACGCGCTGGTGATGGCCCACCTGAGCCACGCCTATGCCGATGGTTGCAGCATTTACTTCACCTTCTCCGCGCTCGGCGCTCGCGGCGGTAACGCGCGCGAGCGCTATGAGGCCGCTTGGCGCGCGGGGCTCGGCGCGGCGCTCTCGGCCGGAGCCAATTTGAGCCACCACCACGGCGTGGGGCGGAGCAAAGCCGCGCGCCTAGCCGCCGAGCTCGGGCAGGGCACCGAACTTTTGAGCCGGCTGCGCGCGGCCTGGGATCCGTCGGGCATGTTCAATCTGGGCGCGCTCGACGCACCTGTCGCAGTGCTCAACGAGCCCCCGCCAGAGGAGCGCCCCGCGTTCGCGTTGGACGAGGTATCGCAGCTAGCGGAGGTCGATGCTCGGCTTTCCTTGGGCGCGGTCGAGGCGCTCTTGGCGCGCACGAACCTGACCCTCGGCCTGGCCGCGAACGCCGATTGGTCGGCCTCGGTCGCGGACTGGATCGCGCTCGGTTTCCCCGGTGCGTCCGATGCTTGGAATGATCCCGTGGCTTCGCGGGTTGCGGGCTTCGAGGCCAGCGCGGGCGGCGTACGGGCGCGCATTCGAACCACGCCGCGCCGCGCGACCGGTCCGGATTTGCTCTCGCTGTTTGCTGGCGCGCGAGGCCAAGTGGGCGTGGTCCAGCGCGTCGCGCTGGCGGTGACCAAGCGCGGTTCGTTGCCGGCCCGCGTGCAGCCGTTTGATTGGGATCGCGACCCGCCGCTCAGCGCAGCCGAGCGACAGGCGTTCGAACTCGCTGCGCGGGCGCTCCGTGGATCGTAGCTTGCGCGCCGAAGCCCTTGGAGACGCGCGCGCTTTCGGCTACTGATGAATGGGATTGGGTGGTGCAAATGGTAGCCAAACAGCAATTGTGGGCAGCATCGTTGGTGGTTCGCGGACTTTCGCTCAGCGTTTTGTGGGGGCTCGCTAGCGCCTGTGGGTCGTCAGCGCCCGCCGCGAGCGCGGCGCAAACCGCAACCAACGCGTCCGGGAAGGAAGCCGCCGCGGTGACCCCGCGACCCGAGTACGCCGAAGCCGATGCAGCGTACTATCGCGCGCGCGCCTCCGCGCTGGCCACGGAAGCCACGGAGGAAGTCGCGCGCACCGATTTCTGGCGCCTTCGGCGCGGACGCCTGTACGTGCCCGATGCCTCCAACATCCAAGAGCTCGAGGAGCGGCTGGCTGACGCAGCTCGCAGCGAAAGCGCTGCCGGCGTGGTCGACGCCAGCGCGGCAGTCTTGGCTTCGGACCAGGCCGATATCAATGCGCACACGCTGCGCTCGAACGCGCTCCGGAAGACCGATCACGTGACTGAAGCCGACTTTCACCGCGCCGTTGCGCAGGGCTTGATCGACTCGATCATCCACGCTGGGAACGGCCAAACCGCCGAGTCCGCCTGGACCGTGTACCGCGTGAAGGAAGAGTACGAAGTCTTGAAGGCCAAGCGCGCGCGCTTCATCTCGCAGTCACGCATCAGCGTCGGTAAGCGCAACTTCGATTTACTGGACGCCGAGCAAGAGGGCGGTGAAAAGTTGCACGTCTATTTCGACATCACGGAGCTACTAGCCGAACAAGCACGCACGGCTCACTGACCGCGCGTTCCGCGCTGGCTGCGTGAGGCCTCTACGTCGTCGAGGCTCGGCTCCTCGATCTGATCGACGGGACCCGCCACGCGCACGCCTGCGCGGCGCTCGGTGAGGCGCGCGACGCCTGCGCCTGCGGCTTGCAACAAGCGCCGCTTTTCACGGCTCAAGCGCCGCTCGGAGACGCGCTTCGAGAGCCCGAAGCCCGCGTGCAAGAGCAGCGCGAGGCCCCAAAAGAACACCGGGAACAGCACCCACCACTCGCCGGGCGTGGTCAGAAAATTGACCGCGAACAACAGCGCATTGACGACCGCGTACGCGAGGCCGTGCGCGACGACGACGCGTCGGTCGCGTGAAAGGATGCGCTTGGTGGCCGCAGTGGTTACGCGCGCCTCCGTCACCTCACGCGCCGCAGCCTCGATCGCCGCGGGCGATAAGCCGACCCCGGCGCCGATCGACAGCAAATCCTCGTGACTCACGCCGCTGCTCGCGGGCTGCTCTTTCAGCGCGCGCTCGATGATGTCGCGCACTTCGTCGTCCGCGTAGCTTGGATCTTTGCTCATCTCAGGGCTTGGTTTGATTGAGCGCCGCGCGATACTCGCGGATGGCTTGGCTGGTCGTCGGGCGGTCGAGATAGGCGCACAGCTGAGTGAGATCGATGCCGGGCAGCTGGTGCGCTTGAGTCGGCGTCATGAGTTCGAGATCGCCCTCCAAATACGCGAACCGCGGCCCGCGCAGCTCCCGGAGTGTCGTCGTGGCATCGCAGATCTTCGGCCAACATGGTCCGAGTGTACACTCGAGGGCGATGGTCGGCTAAGGGCCCGCGAATGGCTAAGTCGATCGCCCTCGCGGCCGGCGCATCCCGGCGGGCTTCGTTGCTCCTCAGTTACATACCAGTAGTATGCGCCTTCGTCGCGCCTCGCCAGCCGGGCGCCTCGACCGCGATCATCGACCGAGTTAGCCATTCGCGGACCCTAACTGAGAGCGCGCGTCACTCGGGACCGCGCGTTTCCTGGGTCGGCTGAGGAGCGAGCAGGCCCTCCGGGAGACTCAGATTTTGGCTCAGGCGCTCCAGGGCGTTTTCCACGAGCTCGCGGTCGGCGTTGTTGACGCTGCCCTTGCCCGCGCGAAACAGCGCGAAGCGCAGCGTGGCGGCTTCCAAGCGTGACAGCGCGGCGGTGCGCATGAAGCCGATCTCTTCCACGCGGTAGCGGAGCAGCACTTGGCCGTCATCGAGCACTTGCTCGCCGATCACTTCGGCTTTGACGCGCCCCGTGCCGCATAGTTGACGAATGATGCCGCGCACGCGGGACGCGCGCCGCCGCACTTTGAGCGCCGCCGGATTCTCGAACAGCTTGAAGAAGCGATTGCGCGCGAAGGCCGTCGGGACCAGCGTCAGCGCGCAGAGCAGCGCGTCCAAATCGACGCTCGCTGGCGCGCCCACGATCTAAGCGTCCTCGTGAGTCTTGTTGGCTTCCAGGAGCGCGGCTTGGTGGAATGAACCCACCGCGTCGAGCAGCTCGGTCAGGTCGCCGTCCATCACTCGGTCGAGCTTGTACAAGGTCAGGCCCACCCGGTGATCGGTCAGGCGATTTTGCGGGAAGTTGTAGGTGCGGATCTTGTCCGAGCGATCCCCGGCCTTGACCATGCTGCGGCGCTCGTCGCGAATCGCCGAGTCGTGCTTCTCTTGCTCGATTTCGAGCAGTCGGCTGCGCAAGATCTTGAGGCCCTTGGCCTTGTTCTTGATTTGGCTGCGCTCGTCCTGGCAGCGCACGATCATGCCAGTCGGCAGGTGGGTGATCTGCACCGAGCTGTTGGTGGTGTTGACGCCCTGGCCGCCTGGTCCACCGGAGGCGGCGATGTCGAAGCGCAGATCTTTGTCGTCGATCACGAGCTCTACGTCGTCTGCCTCGGGCAGCACGGCTACGGTGGCGGTCGAGGTGTGGATGCGGCCCTGCGCCTCGGTCGCGGGCACGCGTTGCACGCGGTGCACGCCGCCTTCGTACTTCAGGCTCGAAAAGACGCGGTTGCCGGTGACGAGCAGAATCGCTTCCTTGATGCCGCCGGCCTGCGCGTCGCTGCTGGACAAAAGCTCGATCTTCCAGCCGCGGGTCTCGGCATAGCGCGTGTACATGCGCAGCAAATCCGCGGCGAACAGCGCGGCTTCTTCGCCGCCCGTGCCGGCGCGGATTTCGAGCAGGGTGTTCTTGTCGTCGTTCGGATCCTTGGGCAAGAGCAGGACGAAGATGCGTTGCTCGAGGTCGGCCAACTTGGCCTCGAGCTCGGGCAGCTCCTGCTTGACCAGGGGACCGAGCTCCGGGTCATTCATGGCCTCGCGATCTTCGGCCACGTGCTTCTCGACCGTGCGCCACTCTTGAAACGCCTCGACGATGCTGGATAGCCCGCTGCGCTCACGGTTGAAAGAATTCAGCTTCTGCTGATCCCCGAACACCTTCGGGTCACACAATAGCTGATCGAGCTCTGCGTACCGTCGAACGATGGATTCTAGCTTACCGACCGGGATCATGCCGCTTGCACAGCGCCGCGTGTCAGTGTCGAAAAGTCATCGAAGGTGCGCTCGCTCATGGTTTTTGGTGCCGCGCCTTGTTGCTCGCGCTCGAGCGTGACCAAGAGCGCGGATAGCGCGACCTCGAGCTGCTTGTCGTCCGGCTCGATGGTGGTGATCTTTTGTACGAGGAAGCCGGGCCAGAGCAGAATTTGGCCGGGACCGGTGGTGCAGTACTTGGCCAGCACGCGCTGCAGCTCGAAGGTGATCGCCGCGATGAAGGGCAAGAACGGCAGCTTGAAGGCGAAGAACAAAAGGTTGTCTGCGAGCTTACCCAGCCCAAAATGCGGGAGCAGCGGCCCTATCGCGCTGAAGACCAAGATCGATACCAGCGCGACCATCACGATGAAGGTCGTGCCACAGCGCGGGTGCAGGGTGGTCTTCGCGCGCGCGTTGTCTACCGTGAGCGCCTGGCCCGATTCGTAGGTGTAAATCGATTTGTGCTCGGCGCCGTGATACTGAAACACGCGGTAGATCTCGGGCATGCGCCGGATCAGCAGCATGTAGCCGATCAAGATGGAGAGCTTGGCTCCGGCGGTCAGCAGCTGAAAGCGCACGTCCCGCACATCGAGCCCGAGCTTGAACACGCTGCTCGCGCCTTCCGCGAAGGCCTGCGGTAACGCCACGAACATGCCGATCGCGAACACGACGGACAGCACGCCGAGCAAGCGTCTCTTGCCGTCGCCCTCGCTCGGAGCAGGCTTCGCGCCTTTCCCGAAGTCTTCCGGCGCGTTGGTCAGGAGCGCGATGATCGGCAGCGCCAGCAGCGCGAGCGTGCTCGGCCCGGTGCTGCGCGGACCGGACTTGGGCTCGCCGTCTTCCCCTTCGAGGTCTTGCTCGTACTGCTCGGCAGAGAAGCGTAGCGCTGCGCTGCCCAACTTGAATGCTTCCACCAAGGCGGCGACGCCACGCACGAGCGGCCAAGCCAGCTTTCCGCGGCGCAAATCAGCCATCGGCATTTCACGCACGACGAGCGCGCCACTCTTCCGTCGCACGACGGCGGAGAAGCAATGCGGCGAGCGCATCATCACGCCTTCGATTAGCGCCTGACCTCCGATATACGGACGGGCAACGCCATCAGGGCCGAGAACCGCAGGTTGGTTCGACATCGTCCTCAGTATAGCGCTGGAGTGAGCGCGAAGAAGTTCGAGCGACGCGATTTAGCGCGCCGTAAGTTTGGGCCCGGCCCCAAACTCAGGGGTTGAGCCCCGCTGGATCACTCAGCGGGTGCGGGGGAGAGTCCCCCGACGAGGGAGCGGCGTGTTTTTACCACGCCGCTCGAACGTACCGGTCACTTCGATTCGGCGACCGCGGCGGCAGCAGCTGCCGCTGCACCGGCGACGCCAGCCGCGCCAGTCGCGCCTGCATAACGACGACGGAAGCGGTCGACTCGACCTTGGGTATCCATCATGCGCTGCTTGCCCGTGTAGAACGGGTGGCACGCCGCACAGACATCGACCTGAAGCTCGGTCTTGGTGGAGCGGGTCTCGAACTTGTTGCCACAAGCACAAGCCACTGCGACCGTGTTGTATTCCGGGTGAATGCCGTCTTTCATCGTATCTCCAGGGCCATCTCGGCTGCCTCGGCCATGTGCCGGGGTGTGCGAAAAGGACGCGGAACCTAGCTTGCGTCGTCGTGAAGGACAAGCAACCCCCGCGCTTTCGGTACGATTCGCCCGGGGCAATTGGGCCAAGGGCCGGACCTGGCTCGGCGCGTGGTCCGGGATTGCTGATTAATATTTAATCAAATCAGGTATTTAGCGGCCCTGCGCCAGAGCCGGCCGCTAACTTGACCGACGCGCTTTTTTCCATCAAGGATCCCGCCCCAATGTTGGATCCGACGCGACGCGACGCGCTCAAGCGCCTCGGGGCCCTGGGCCTCGTCGTGGGCGGTGCTGCGGCGACGGCAAAATTGGCCTACGACCCAGGAGGCTTTGGTCTGGCTCAAGCCAGCGGCGAGCGGCAGGTTCGGGATTTTCGCATCCATCACCCGGCCTCGGGTACGGACCCGGTTTTCGCGATCGCCAAGAGCACCACCGATCCGGCCGAGTTGGTGCGGCGTGCGGTGCAGGCGATGGGCGGCATGAAGCGCTTCGTGTCGCGCGGGGACATCGTCGCGGTCAAGCCGAACATCGGCTGGGATCGCATGCCGGTGCACGCCGCCAACACGAACCCGCAGGTGGTGGCCGAGGTCGTGAAGCTGTGTTTCGACGCCGGCGCCAAAGACGTGATCGTCACCGACGCTTCGTGCAACGAGGCCAACCGCTGCTTTCAGCGCTCGGGTATTTGGCGAGCCGCTTATGCGCTGGGCGCGAACGTGATTTTGCCCACCGCGCATCGCTTCCGCGATCTGCGAATGAAGGGTGAAGTGCTCGACGAATGGCCGGTGTATTTGCCGCTCGTGAACGCCGACAAGGTGATCAACGTGCCCGTCGCCAAGCACCACAACTTGTCGAAGTACACCGGCGGGATGAAAAATTGGTATGGCATCCTCGGCGGTCGGCGTAATCGGTTGCATCAAAATATCGACGTTTCGATCGCTGATTTGGCCACCTTCATGCGCCCCACGCTGACCGTGCTCGACGCGACGCGGGTGCTTTTGCGGAACGGCCCGCAGGGCGGCAACATCGACGATGCCAAAGACATGCATCAAGTCATCGCCGGCCTGGATCAAGTCGCGATCGACGCGTACGGCTGCACGTTGATCGGTGAGAAGGCCACGAACGTGCGTTACCTCAAGCTGGGCCACGAGCGCGGCATCGGCAGCATGTTCTGGGAACAGCTGCCCCACGTGGAGGTGTAACGGTGAGCGGCGGCACACCCGGCGAACTCGAACCCGGGCTCAACGGCGGGGATTTTCCCGCGCCGATCCCCTGGCTTGGCAGCGTCGGCAAAGTACAGCCGCTCGACGCGGCCGAAGTGCGTCGTAACGCGCGGTCCACGCCGCAGCTGATTCAGATCCGAAAATCGAGCGCGGCGCCCTCGCCTGCCAGCGCGTCTTCGCTCGGCGCCGCACCTTCGTCCGCCGCAGTGTCTTCGTCCGCCGCAGTGTCTTCGTCCGCCGCAGTGTCTTCGTCCGCCGCAGTGTCTTCGTCCGCGTCTTCGCTCGGCGCGGCGTCTTCGCCGGCCGCTGCGTCTTCGCTCGGCGCCGCCTCTTCACCCGCCGCGTCCGCGCCGAGCCGTGCCGTGAACCGAACGTCCGCGTCCGCCACATTGGTCAACAGTGGCGGGCCGAGCGCCCCCATCAAAACCAAAAAGGCTGGACCGAAGCGTCCCGGTTCCGGGATCCCGGCGCGCAAGGTGATCCGGATCTTGGTCTGGGTGCGGCGCGCGGCGCAAATTGGCTTCGTCACGCTGTTCTTGTACTTCCTCGCGCACACGGCGTTCCGCGGCACGTTCACCGCGACGGCGGGTGAGCCAGTGCGCTTGCCTCTACCGGTCGAGGGCTTCTTGCTCGCCGATCCGTTCGTGGGCGCGATGACCTTGCTCAGCACGCACACGGTGTATCGCGGCTTGGCTTGGTCGTTCGTGGTGCTGGCGTTGACGTTGGTCTTCGGGCGCGTGTTTTGCGGCTGGATTTGCCCGTTCGGGACGCTGCACCACTTCTTCGGTTGGATCTTCCCGAGTCGTTATTTGCGCGGCAACAAGCGCGTCGAGTCGAACAAGACGCATTGGTGGCAGGCCGGCAAATATTACATCATGTGGGCCTCGCTGGGCGCTGCGGCCGTGGGCAGCGCGATCGGCGGCTTGCTCGATCCGATCTGCGTCGCGGTGCGCACGATCGGCATGGGCGTGATCCCCGCGCTGCAATACTTCGGCGTGCGTTCGGCGACGGTGATCGCCAGCAGCAACGTGCGAGTCTTGCAGAACGCCACCGACGGCGCGCAGGACGTGCTCTCGCGCACGGTGTGGACGGCCAATCAGGGCTACTTCCACCAGACCTGGTTGATCGTGTTCTTCCTGGTCGGTGTGCTGTTCATGAACCGCTTCATCCCGCGCTTTTGGTGCCGGGCGCTGTGCCCGCTGGGCGCGTTTTTGGGGCTGTTCTCGCGCTTCTCCTTGTTCGGCATGGAGAAGGATCACGCCAAATGCACCGATTGCAATCTGTGCCTGGTCAATTGTCAGGGCGCCGATAGCCCGCAAGGCGGCGTGAAGCACCGGCAAGACGAGTGCCACATGTGCTTGAACTGCGAGACCGCCTGCCCGGAGGACGTGATCAAGTTCCGCTTCTTGCCGAAGCGCACGAGCACGATTACGAAGCCCGATTTGCAGCGCCGCACGCTGTGGGCCGTCACGGCCGCGGGCGCCGCGTGCATCCCCGCGATGCGCATCGGCAATTGGCCGGACCGGGCGTACAGCGAGAAGGTGATTCGCCCGCCGGGGTCCGTCGAAGAGCGGGCCTTCCTCGAGCGCTGCATCCGCTGCGCCGAGTGCATGAAGGTGTGCCCGAACAACGCGCTCCATCCAGCCTTCTTCGAAGCGGGCCTCGAGGGCTTGTGGACGCCGATCCTGATCCCACGCATTGGCTACTGTGAGTTTTCGTGCGTGCTGTGCGGTCAGGTGTGTCCGACCGGTGCGATCCAGAAGATCACCGAAAAGCAGAAGATGGGCGTCGGCCAAAAGCCGATTTCGATCGGTACCGCGATGTACGATCAGGGCCGCTGCTTGCCCTGGGCCATGGCCACGCCTTGCATCGTGTGTGAAGAATTCTGCCCGACGTCACCGAAGGCGATTTGGCCGGAAGACGTCGAAGTGCCCAAGCGCGACAGCAAGTATCAAAAAGAAGGCGAACAAGCGGCGATGCTGACCGTGAAGGTGCAGCGCCCGCACGTCGACCCGATGCTGTGCGTGGGCTGCGGCGCGTGCGAGAAGGTTTGCCCGATCGTCGATAAACCCGCTGTTTATGTGACCAACGCAGGTGAGACGCGCTCCAAGACCAACGTCATCCTGTTGGAGAACACCGCCTACGGTCAGTCTTGAAAGCTGCGACTGGCGAGGCGTGAACTCGGCTCGCCTTTCCTGAGCAGAATGGGGGAACACTTGCCCCATCACCCGTTCAGGTTGCACCAAGACACGCCTGCCATGGGCTGTGCCGAGGCAAAGTTCGACGAGAACTGGCACAGCGGCCTCTAAGCTGCGAAAATGCTCGTGTCTGAGTGAGCGAGTCGCTGGCGCGTGGATTGTCCACCGGTGTGGCGTGTAATTTGCGTGGGGAAGGTCTGATCCATGGCTAAAGTTTCGCAGCGGTTCTGGAGTCTCTTCGTCGTGGGCACGGCAGTGCTGGTGCTGAGCGCCGGTTGCGGGCGCAATGACCTGTCGAGCTACGGCGGCGAAGGCGTGGCAGGCGCCGCAGGCTTCGGCAACAGCGCGGCCGTCGGCAACAGCGCAGGCTTCGGTAACAGCGCGGCCGTCGGCAACAACGGTGGCTTCGGCAACAGCGCAGGCTTCGGCGCCAGCGCGGGCGCTGGCAATGTCGGTAACGCGGGCGGCGGTGGCGGCACCTTCTGTGGCGACGGCGTGTGTAGCCCCGGTGAGACGATGGACATCTGCATCGCCGATTGCCACCCGCTCTGTCACAACGGCAAATGCGATCTGAAGTATGACCCGCTCGTTTGCCCGGAAGACTGCGAAAGCTGTGGCAACGACTATTGCGACGGCGATCTAGATAAAATCAACGGTTGTCCGCGCGAGTGTGCCTGCGGCAACGGACGCTGCGACGCGCTTGCGGGCGAGACCGTCGCCAGCTGTGCGGCGGACTGCTCGCCCTGCAACTTCGACAGCTACTGCTCGGTCTTGGAGTCTCCGCAGACTTGTCCGAAGGATTGCTACTGCGGCAACGGTCAGTGCAGCAGCGGAGAGACCACCTTCAATTGTCCGGGTGATTGCGGGCGGTGCAACAACAACCAAATCTGCGAGGGCGCAGAGAACCCGAAGGAGTGTCCGAAGGACTGCTTCTGCGGCAACGGCGTGTGTGACCTGAACGAGAGCACGCTCAGTTGTCCTGGCGATTGCGGGGCGTGCAACAACAACAAGCTGTGCGAGGGCATGGAGACGCCCTGGCAGTGCCCCGGGGATTGCTACTGCGGCAACGGCCAATGCGAGCCGATGTACAAGGAAACGCCCGACACGTGCCCGAGCGATTGCCCGGTGTGCAACGGCAACGGCGTCTGCGAAGGCGCGGAGAATCCCACGGGCTGCCCCTCGGATTGCTACTGCGGCAACAAGAAGTGCGAGACGCAGTTCGGCGAGACGCAGCTCAACTGCTCGAAAGATTGCGGCGAGCCGTGCAACAACGATGGCTACTGCGGCACGGGCGAGACCCTGAGCGGCTGCCCCAACGATTGCACCTGCGGCAACGGCAAGTGCGACAATCCGAAGGACGTCTACAATCAGTGCGGCCAGGAGTGCAAGAGCCTGTGCGGCAACGGCAAGTGCGACTGCTTCGCCGATTTCGTGAACGGCTGCCTGCAGCAAGATTGCCCCAACCCGGATGTGTGCAACACGCCCTGATTGGCCCACGAACGCGGCAGAAGCAGCGGATTGTGCCGGCGGGGGGCAGGCGGCCGGAGGAGGGCCGGTGAGCTTTCGGGGCCGGCCGTTTTCGACGTCGAAGAAGGCGTAGGCCCGGGGGCGAGATCTGGCTAAGCTCCCCAAGCGATGACGGGAGAAGCCAACATATCGGCCTTGCGCGCGCAAGCGGCGCGAGTGGCAGCCTGGCTGGTCGACAAGCAGCGTCCAGACGAGGCTGTCGCGCTGCTCAGCGCTTGGGCAGCCAATGGTCCGAGCGATCCCGAAGGTCAGCAGCTCTTGGCACAAGCCCTGCGTATCGATCCCGGAGCGCGCATCGCGCAGCTGGCGTTCGAGCGCATGGAGGGCATGGAGGGCGACCACGCTGCGTTGGGTGAGGCCGTCGCGCGCTACGCGCCAGCCGAGCTCGCCAAGCTAGACGCCGAGATGAAGCGGCCGAGCTTTCGGCGCGCGCAGATGGGCTTCAACAACAACATCAAGTTCCGGTCCACGGTCTTCCACGTGCAGACCGAAGATTCGGGGCTCGACCAGCCGCACATCATCACCCACCTGTTTGCCGACGGCGGGCGCGTGATCAAGAGCCACAAGCGCGCCTACAACGAGCACGTGAATCGCCCTGACGTGGCCGAGTACGTACGCGGCTTGATGAAGGCGCAGCACCTCGAAATGGTGATGGCGCTCCGCGATGGTCGCTTCGACGGCATCATCGCCGGTCGTGAGATCGGCGGCGTTTCGTTGCTCACGGAGGCGCCGACCGGCCCCAAGCAGCGCCCCGCGACAGGCAATCAGCAGAAGGCCGACGGCGCCCCGTCCTCAGGGCGCGAAACTCCGCCGCCCGCGCCTGCTCCTGCGCCCGCTCCCGCTCCCGCACCAGCGCCCGCGCCCGAGTTGGTGCGAGCGTTCGTCACGCTGCATGTGCTGCGCTCGCTCTCCGGCGGCCCAGAGCGCTATGATCCCGCGGGGACTGAAGCCTTGATCGGCTCGCAGGGCGCGGTTCAGCTGCCGGGCGAGCAGTTCTGCCACCCGCGCGAAGCGCGTCTGAGCGCGCGCGACAGCCGACTCTGGCTCGAGGATTTGGCGGGCGGCAACGGCGTGTTCTTGCGCATCCGGACGCCGGTGGAGCTCGAACTCGGCGACGAATTCGTGGTCGGCGATCAGCTGCTCCGCATCGAGAAGAACCCCGTACCCGACGACGGCCCCGATCCGGCGCCGACCTATTTCTATTCTTCGCCCAAGTGGCCGTCGTCGTTCCGCGTGCTGCAGATCTTCGAGGGCGGAGCCAATGGCTGCTGCGTGGTCGCGCGCGGCAACACGCTGCAAGTCGGCTCCGCGATCGGCGATCTGGTGTTCCCCGATGACCCGTTGGTGGGCGAACAACATTGCTTGATCGAAGAGCAAGCCGGCACGGTCGTGATCACCGATCTCGGCTCACGGACGGGCGTGTTCGTGCGCGTGCGCGGTGAACAAGAGCTGACACACGGCGACGAGCTCTTGATCGGCCGCACACGGTTGGTCGTCGATTTTCCGCAAACTCGCGCGGCCTGAGCCAAGACAAAAAAGAACAGCCGGGCAAGCTGATGCTCACCCGGCTGTTCAAAAAAGAGCGAGTTTCTTACGAACTCACTTCTTCTCTTCGGCAGCCGGTGCGTCCGCCGCGGGGGCGTCCGTCTTCGTTTCTTCCGGCTTGGCCTCGCCCTCGGCCGGCTTGGCCTCGGTAGCCGCCGCGCCTTCCGGAGCAGCTGCTTCGGGGGTGGCACCGCCGCCACAAGCAACAGCCAGAACGCACACGGGGACCAGAGCGAACAACTTGGAAATCGACATAATTTCAGACTCCTCTTGCCGGCCCACACCGGAGTGGGCTTGGAACGTGGTGACCAGACGCTCGACTACTAAGAAGCAGCTCACGAGAAAACCGAATTTTGTGAGGCGGCTTATCAAAGAACAATTATTTCAGTCTGTTACAGCATGACCTGCACTCGAGCCGGATTTTTCGCAGCGGCGCTTGAGCCGAAAACGGGCATCCTTGCGTCCTACATCTCGTGCTGCCCGACGCCGCCCCCCGCTTGCGCCTGCTCCCAGGCCGCAGTGCACCGGCCGACCCCGATCGAGCCGATGATTCGGGCGCGGATGACGAGCGGCTGGTCGCGCGCGCCTTGCGCAGCGATCTGCTGGCCTTCGAGCTTTTGTACCGGCGTCATGCGGGCTTTGCCCTCAACCTCGCGGTGCGCATCCAAGGCAGCGCGAACGACGCCGAAGACATCGTGCATGACGCCTTCCTCAAGGCCAGCGAGCGGTTGAGCGAGCTGCGCGAGGCGTCTGCCTTTCGACCTTGGCTCGGCAGCATCGTGGTGCGCTTGGTGCGCACGCGCTTGCGGCGTCAGCGCTTGCTGCGTTCACTCGGTCTAGCCAGCGCAGAACCGATCGAGCTCGATGCGATCGCGTCGCCCAACGCAGATCCGGAGAGCCGCGTGCTGCTCGCGCAGGTGTACTCGCTGCTCCAGACCTTGCCCGCAGACGAGCGCATCGCCTGGACGCTGCGCTACGTCGATCACCATCGGCTCGAGGTCGTAGCCACGTTGGTCGATTGCTCGCTGGCCACGGCCAAGCGTCGCATCTCTCGCGCGCAGCGCTTCTTGACCGAGCACTTCGTGCCGGCGTTCGCGGAGGGCGAGGGATGACTAGGCGCTTGCCGGAGATCCCGAAGACCTCACTGCGCGACTATCACTCGAGCGAGCAGTCGGCCGCGGTTTGGCGGCGACTGAAGAGCGAGTTGCGCGGGTACAAACCGCGTGAACGCCGCTCGCCGTTGCTCTGGCTCAGCGCGCCCGCGCTGGCCGCCGTGCTGTTCGGCTCGGGCGTGTTCGTCGGTGCGCGTTTCATCCGACCGCAGGCGTTGCCGATCGTGCAAGCCGAGCCTCGGTTGCAGCCGGTGCCCGCCGCCGGTCCAGTGCCCACGAAAAATACCGCTGAGCCTGAGTCATCGCCCGAGCCCAAAGTGCTGCCTTCGCACTCGCGTCGCTCGTCTCGGCACAGCGCATCGCCGGTCGAGCCGCTCCGCTACGGCGCGCTCGACACCTCGCCCTACGCCGCGCCCAGCCAGACGCCCGCGCCGGAGTGGCAGCGGCTGGTCGAAATTGGGGATTTTCCAGGCGCGAGGCGCGCGCTCGATCGCCAGGGCGGTTTCGATGTCGCGATGGCGCATGCTTCGCCTTCCGAGCTGATGAGCTTGGTCGATATCGCGCGCGCGTCGGGTGAGCGCGGTCAGGCGATCAGCGCCCTGCGCCAAGTCCTTGCCCACGCGGAGGCTCCCGAAGCCCCACTAGCGGCCTGGACGTTGGGCAATTTGCTGGATCAGGCGGGCGATCAGCCGGGCGCCGCGCAGGCCTTTGCGCTGTATCGGCGCTTGTCTCCGACCGGTGATTTCGCCGAAGATGCGGCCGCTCGCCAAGTCGATGTGGCGCTCAGAGAGGGCAATCTCGAGCTGGTCACGCAATTGGCCGCCGACTATGCGCGCGACTTTCCCCATGGCAGACGGCTCAGCGAGTTTCGCAGAGCCGAGCGCGCGCTGCGCGGCAGCGATCAAGACGCTGGCGCCAAGTCGGAACCCGTCCGCGACGAGCCCGAAGACGATTCTGACGAGAGCCACGCCGCGCCTCTGGCAGTCCCCGAGCCGAGCACGCCCGGCAGCGACGCGCACTGAGCGCTGGCTCCGGGCGTTGATCGCGGCGAGCTGTTTGTTCTCGGTCACGCTCGCGAGTCGCGAAAGTCTGGCGCGCGGCGGACCGGCAGTGGTGGAGATTGACGACAGCGCCGAGTCGCTGCTCGACGCGCGCGCCACTCGGCGCTTGATCCAGCTCGAACTTTCGGAGATTGACGTGCGCCCGGCGAGCGGCAACAAGCGCGCGCGTGCGCCGCTCTTTTTCCGAGTCGTGCAGGTCGAGCACGACCTGCGGGTCGAGCTCTGGGAGCGCGGGGAATATCATGGCGCGCGCGTGATTTTGGGTAGCAACGCGGCGGGACAGTTGGGCGCGCGCCGCGTCGCGCTGGCCTCGGCCGAGCTTGCCCGGCGTCTGCAAAAGAAGCGGCAAATGCAGGCCGAGCGTGAGCGCGTGGCAGAGCTCGAACGCGCTCGCGAAGCGGAGCTCGAGGCCAGTCGGGCGCTCGACGGGCCGCTCGCGCTCCGCTCCAGCCTCGAAGTCGCGAGCATCGGCGAGCTTTCGGCGAAGGTTGCCGGACCGCGGCTGTTGGGCCAATGGACGTTGGCTGGTCGCACCCGCGTCGAGGCGGGCTTTGCTTGGCTCGCCGGCAGCGCGCCCGCGGCTGCCAACGCCGAATGGCTCGAGCTATCACTGGCGCCCATGCAGCGCGTTTCGCTGACCCGCGCCGTGGATCTGGATTTGGGGCTGGCCGTGGCTGCCGCGTGGCTCAGGCTAGCCAAGGTACGCGGCGTCGATGCCATTTCGGATCAAAACGAGACTTGGTCGGCGCGCGCGGCCGCGGTGGTTCGAATCGAGCCGAGGCTCAGCCGGCAAGTGCGACTCAGTCTCGGCGTGGACGCGGGCCTCTTGCTGCGCGAAGTGCGATTCCAATCGCTCTCCGGCAGCGCCGAGCGCTTGCATGGAGCGTGGCTGGGGCTCGGTGTCGGTGTGGTGTTCACGCCACGCTAGCCGGGCGAGCGCAGCGCTCGCGTGGTGTCACTCGGACGCTGACGGCCCGAACAACGCATCACGCGCCACGCGGGTGAAGCTGACCAGGCGACCCTCGATGCGGAAAGGCAAAGCATCTTCTGCCAAGCGCTTGCAGCCGCGCACCTTCACCAGCACCGCTAGCTCGCCGTGCTTCATGTGCAGCGTCGAGCCAGGCGGGGACGCGACGCTGGAGCGCACGACTACATGGTCGCCATGATTTTCCACGATGGCGGCCTCACCGCCATTTGCGATGGAGAGCGAAACGTTCATCCCTTTCGTCCTCGCTGCATGGCGGCGCGCGCTTCCTTTAGGCCGTCTTTTTCGCGCAGGGTCTGGCGCTTGTCGTAGTCCTTCTTGCCACGCGCCAACGAAATCTCGATTTTTGCTCGGTTATTCTTGAAATAGCACTTGGTGACGACAATCGTCATGCCCTCGCGGTGCACGCCCTCGCGCAGGCGCTCGATTTGGGCCTCGTGCAGCAGCAGCTTGCGCGTGCGGATCTCCTCGTGAGCGAAGGCCGCGTGCTTGAGCGTCGCGATACGCATGCCCTTCACCCACGCTTCGCCGCGCCGGTCGAGCTCGACCCAGGCCTCGATCAAGTTGGCGGGCCCTTCGCGCAGCGCGCGCACCTCACTACCCATCAAAACCAAGCCAGCTTCGATGGTTTCGCCGAGCGTGTAGTCGAAGGTGGCACGGCGATTCTTCGACACCAGTCGATCGCCCTGGTCTTGCTTTTTCTTCTGTGCGGCCATGGCGCGGGGCGAGCACTATGCCGTGCACTCGCGAAGGTGCAACTTCACCCTTCCGCGTGGCCACTTTTCAGCACAGGATGCAGGCATGGCGTCCCCCCTCGAAAGCCGATCGGGCATGATTTTGGCCTTGTCGGTCCTGGTTTGCTGCGGCTCGGGGGAAGCCAGCGCGCCGGGCCCCGCGAGGCCGCCAGCCAGCGCGGGCAGTCCAGCCAGCGCGGGCGCCCCCAGCAACGCCGGCAGGGGCACGGGCATGGATGCGGGCGGTGGCGCGCCTTCGGCGGAGGGCGGCATGCCGTCGGAAGATGGCGGCGCCGCAGCTGCAGGCGCCGCGGCTAAGTCAGGCGGCTCGCAGACCGCGGCCGGTGCGGGTGGTGCCGCCGCGCTCGCGACCGTGCCCTTCGTGTACGTGGGTAGCACCAACGGCCAGATCTCGATTTTCAAGCTCGAAGCCGCGCTCGGCAAGTTGACCTTGGTAAAGAGCGTGGCGGCGGGCGATTACCCGTCGTTCCTCGCCTTCGATCCGACATTTTCGCACCTGTACGCAGTGAACGAGTCGGACGCGAAGGTGGCGTCGTTCAGCGTCGATCCCAAAACCGGCGATCTCGAGTTCCTGAATCGAGTGGACTCTGGCGGCGCGGCCCCGGCGTTCGTTGCCGTCGACCACTCTGGCAAGTACGTGCTGGTCGCCAACTACGACGCTGGCACCACGCGCATATTCCCGATCGATGCCGACGGCAGCTTGGGCGCGCCCAGCGACGACAAATCGCCGGGCATGAACTCGCACATGATCTTGACGGATCCCGGCAACAAGTTCGCGTTCGTGATGAACAAGGGTTCGGACACGGTCACGCAGTATGCGTTCGACGCCGCGAACGGCACGCTGACCCCGAACACGCCGCCCTCGGTGATGACCGCCGCAGGTGCTGGCCCACGTCACCTCGCGTTTCACCCGAGCGGCAAATACGCCTACGTGATCGCAGAGAACAACGACACGCTTTCTGCGTACGCTTATGACGCGCTGCTCGGTCAGCTGAGCTTTTTGGAGAGCAAATCGACCTTGCCCGCCGGCGAAAGCGGCGGCTCGAACAGCTGCGCCGAAGTCGTGGTCGCGCCCTCCGGCAAGTTCGTATACGGCTCGAACCGCGGCCACGACAGCATCGCCCGCTTTTCGATCGACGAGGACACGGGCCAGCTCACCTTCATCGACACGACGCCGTCGGGTGGCAACGTGCCGCGCAGCTTCACCCTGTCCGCGGATGGCGAGCTGATGTTGGTCGCCAACGAATCAGGCAACGTGACGTCATTTTCGGTCGACACCAAGAGCGGCGAGCTAACCAAGTTGCTCAGCCTGGATGTGCCGCAGAAGCCTCAATTCGTCGGCATCGCGAACTTGCCGCTGAAGTAGCTCTCACCGCTTCGGTTGCCCCGAAGCGTGTCACTTGAGGTGCAAGGTGATCGAATGTGATCGCCCACCGCGCGCGACCCGCAGATCGAAGTCGGAGGTCGTGCGCATCATCGCGTAGAGCGACAGCGCATTCTCTGGGCCGTTCATCGCGAGCCCGTTGATCGCTTCCAGCCGATCGCCATTTTGTAGGCCGATCGCCGCGAGCGCGCCCCTCGGCTGGATACCGAACAGACGAACGCCGAGCAACTTGCCGGCCTTGAGCTCGGGCACGATGCGTAGGCGCTCTGGCTCCGCCGTTGGCAGAGCATTGGAACGCTCGACCGTGGGCCGCAGCTGCTCGGCGGACCGCGTGCCGAACAGCACGGCCTGACACAAGCCTCCGCCGCTCGAGAGCCAAACCGCTGGCGTGCTCCGTCGTGGATTGAAGCCGATGTATTCGACGCGTTTACTTTCGACGTCGTCACCGACGCGGCGCGCGCGCGGCCGCAGGTCGCCCGCGCCTCGTAGCGTCGCCATCGACCAGCGCTTTTCGTTGGACTCGCTGACGATATAAAGTCGTGGGCTGTCGCAAACGGGGGCCGCCAGCGGATCGGCCAGGTCGTAAGCGCCCTGCCTTTCGGGTGGCTCGACGAGAGGCCCGGTGATCGAATCGAATGCATTGCGCTCGAGCAGCGACGCTGCTGCCAAGCCCAGGGCTGGCCGTGCGGGAGGCTTCGTCGCGGCGCGCGGCGCTGAGGGCGCGTTTCCAATCGCGCTCGCGAGCAGGCGATTGAAGGCGAAAGCCTGAAGGTATGCGGCGGCGCCGAGTAAAACCAACGCGACACTGCCGAAACACGCCTTGAGCACGCGGAGAGATGCCATCAATCTGGGACCAGAGCCAAACTCGTGCCAGTGCTCGTTTTTAGCCAAATTCTCGGAATTTCCGTTGCGCCGCGGATCGACCAAACTGCCGTGCGCGCCAACCTGGCAGACCGTTCGCCGTCTACCAGCGGACTTGCGACAAACTTACAATCGAGTACTAGAAACGGAGCAGGATGAAGAGCGCGGTGCTTTGGACGGGTGGCAAAGACAGCGCGCTCGCGCTGCATCGCAGCGCAGGATTGGGCGTGACCGAACTGGTCACCTTCGTGCCACCCGACGCGCACTTTCTAGCTCATGATCTGGAGCTGATGGCCTGGCAAGCGCGAGCGCTCGGTTTGCCACATCGACGGGTTCTGGTCGGTTTCCCGTATCGGCAGGGCTATGAGCGCGCGCTTGCCGAGCTGCTCGCTTCCGGAATCGAGCGCGTGGTGACGGGTGACATTGCACGGGTGGACGGTCAGCCCAATTTCATCTCCAGCTGCGCCGAGAGCGTCGGTATGAGCGTCTCCTTACCGCTGTGGGGCGTCGACCGGCGCGATCACCTGCGAGAGATCGTGGCGCTCGGTTTCGATGTCATGCTGACGTTCGTCAATGAGCCGTGGCTCGATGCGGCGTGGGTCGGACGGCATTTGAACACACCAGCCCTCGCCGAACTCGACGAATTGAGCCGTAAGAACGGGCTCGATCCCGCTGGCGAAAATGGCGAGTACCATTCGATGGTGCTGGGCGGCCCCGGCTGGGGTTCGGCGATCGATGTCACGGGGCGCACGCTCAGCGCACCACCGCAGCATCGCTTGGAGATTACGAGCATCGCAAATCGCTCGCTGTAGCGCTGCGGAGTAGGCGCCGCAGGGCGCCAGTGTTGGTGTGTGGAATTGTCGCAGAGCGAAGCCGGGAAGCTTGCGTGCTATCCTCGCTACGCCATGCAACACAGCATCGTCTCGAACTTGGGGGCGCTTGGGTTGGGCGCGCTTTGGCTCGCGGCATGTGGGGGATCCGCGGTCACCACCGGCAGCAGTGCCTCAGCCGGCGCGACGAGTTCAGCGGGCACGACGAGTTCAGCGGGCGCTAGTTCAGGTGGCACGAGCAGCGTGGCGCCGGGACGGGCCAAGAGTGCGCAGTCAACGGTGATTGCACGGCGTGCCCTTTTCCTCGTGCGCCCCAGCAGGCTTTGGATTGCTATTGTGCGATTTGCGTTGGCGCGCCGCTTTCGAAGACCGCGTGCACCAGCAACCAAGCGGCGTGGCAAGCCGTGTGCAGCGCAATACCGCTCACCTGTCCGGCGATCGCCTGCGTGGAGCCACCGTCCGCGGTGTGCGAAAGCGGCAAGTGCGTCTACGATCGTTTGCGGTGATCCGCCGGATGCCATAGTTCATGTCCGCGCGCCGGTCCGTCCATCGCTCTCTCATGTCCAAAGTCAACGAAACACAGCTGGTTTCAAGTACCGACTTCATCGATCCGATGTCGTGGACTGGCGCCACCGAGCCGGTGGATATCGGCGAGGATCTGATCGGCGTCACCCTGAACGACACCTACGTTCCAGAACGCATTTTGGGTGAAGGCGGCATGGGGCGCGTTTACCTAGCGCGCCACACGCGGATCCGACAGAAGCGGGTCGCGGTGAAGGTGCTCCACCCGGAGTACTTCGGCAATGCTCAGGTGCTGGCGCGCTTTCAGCGTGAAGCGGAGACCGCCGCAGCGATCACGCACCCCAACGTGGTGACCGTGCTCGATGTCGATCGCACGCCGCACGGCCTGCCCTACCTAGTCACCGAGTATCTGGATGGCATCGACCTCTCCGAGCAGCTGAAATCACAAGGTAAGTTCTCGGCGGCGACGGCGGTGCACATCGCTCGCCAGCTGTGCAGGGGGCTCGGCGCGGCGCACAAAAGCCAGGTCATTCACCGCGACGTGAAGCCCCAAAACATCTTCCTCGTCGGTGATTTCTCGCGCGGGCTGCCCGAGCGACCGGCGATCAAGGTGCTCGACTTCGGCCTCTCCCGATTCGCCGATAGCACCGAGAATCAACTCACCCAGACCGGCTGCATCATGGGCACGCCGGCCTACATGGCGCCCGAGCAAGCGCGCGGGCAGCAAGTCGATCATCGCACCGACATCTACGGCGTGGGTGTCGTGCTGTACACGATGCTCACCGGCCGCCCGCCGTTCGAGGCCGAGACACCGCAAGCGACCGTGCTTGCCGCCATGAACAGCGAACCGCCGCGACCGCGCTCGGTCGAGCCCTCGATCTTGCCGCGCCTCGAGCTGATCATCGAACTTGCCATGGCGCGCGATCCCGCCGAACGCTACCAGGACATGCACGCTTTCGAGCAAGCGTTGAGCGCATTCGAATCCGAGTGCCTCGCGCGCCCGATCGAGTCCGTCGCTCCACCCGCCCCGATCAAACAAGCCTCGAGCGCCCGGCGCACGCTCTACGAGGCCGACGCCGACGTGGACGCCGCCCGGCCGCGCCTCGTACTCTACGCGCTGGCCGCAGCGGCGCTGATGATCTCGGGCGCAACCAGCTCAATCAGCGGCATCGAATACGCCACGCATTATCGCTTCAGCCGCGTCGAGCTCCAGCTACTCTCACTCGGTATCGTGGGCAGCTCACTCACGCCCGCCTTGCTGTGGGTGCTGAACGTGCGGCGCTCCGTGTGGGAAAACAGCAACCGCGTGCTCGCCCTACTAGGCCAAGTCCGCGCCGCCGTCATCGCAGCCATCAGCATGTTCGGCCTCGGCTTCCTCGCGCTGCACGTGAGCGATGACTTCGCCGTACGCTTGAGCAAAGGCCCCGGCCTGCCCGCGATGGGCGCCAGCTGGCCCGGCTGGAGCCTGCTCTTGCCAGTCATGGCCCTCAACGCTTCCGTGATCGTCGTCTGGCGCCGCCGCCTAGCCGCGATCCGCTCCGGCTGGCGCCGCCGCCTAGCCGTGAGCCTCGCGACTTGCCTGGGCCTCCTGGTCTTCGGAGCCCTAGTCGCGTGCGGATTGTGGTGGCGGCAGCGGGTTGGTTGAAGCGCCGAGCGCTCGAGGCGTCCATCAGCGTTGACCGAGCAAACCGACTGGCGTTCCGTCGGAGCACAAGCCGAGGCATTCATGGCCTCGTGCCCGCGACCACCCTCCTAGTGGATCCGACTGAACCCAATTCCTTGCTGTGTTTCCAGCCCTTCTAGGTCAGCGCCGTGCCGACCGACAACAACAAACAGAGCTCTTCGCTCTCGCGCTCTAGGAGCCGATCCTAAATCCTATGTTGCCTGCTGAGTGCGATCAAGCCACACGCGAATTGAAGTAGCGCAAGGTAGTGCGCGCCACGTCGCTCCCAGCGTACGAGCAGGCCACGGAAGCGGTTGTGCCAAGAGTTGGTGCGTTCGACGACCCAGCGTCGCGCCTTTCTACGTACGCTACCAATCAACGGTTGCTCACGCCGTCGGATGTGCGGTCGAATTCCGCGAAGGCGAATCGCTGGAGCGACGTGGGGATAATCGTAGCCTTTGTCGAGGCATAGGTTCGCAGGCCGCCGCCGACCGTGAGGTCCGCGAATGACAACTGACGCAGCATCGCTGCGCGGCTCCGCACTCAGGTGAGGCTCCGGCGCGCAGCTGGTTTGCGCGTGCTGGTGGTACGCTCGCTGCAGTGAGTTCATCCCCGCGCGCAAAAATAAATCAGCTCAATTCAAACGTCTTGCGGTGATGGGCGCATCGGCGCTGTCCGGCGCTGTCCGGCGCTGATAGAGCATCGCTGCGCGGCTCCGCACTCGGGTGAGGCTCCGACGCGCGGCTGGTTTCCGCGTGCTGGTACGCTCGCTGCAGTGAGTTCACGCCCGCGCGCAAAAATAAATCAAACGTCCTGCGATGATGACATCGCGGTTGACGCACATCGCTGCGCGAATCCGCACTCAGGTGAGGTTCCGGCGCGCGACTGGTTTCCGCGTGCTGGTACGCTCGCTGCAGTGAGTTCATCCCCGCGCGCAAAAATAAATCAGCCCAATTCAAACGTCTTGCGGTGATGGGCACATCGGCGCTGTCCGGCGCTGACGCCGCATCGCTGCGCGGATCCGCAATCAGGTGAGGCTCCGGCGCGCAGCTGGTTTCAACGTGCTCGTCCCCTCGCTGCAGTGAGTTCATGCCGCGCGCAAAATAAATCAGTCCAATTCAAACGTCTTGCGGTGATGAGCGCATCGGCGTTGTCCGCCGCTGTCCGGCGCTCACGCAGCATCGCTGCGCAGCTCTGCAGTCAGGTGAGGCTCCGGCGCGTAGCTGGTTTCCGCGTGCTGGTACGCTCGCTGCAGTGAGTTCATGTCGCGACCAAAAGTAAATTAGCCCAATTCAAACGTCTTGCGGTGATGGGCGCATCGGCGCTGTCCGGCGCTGCCGCAGCATCCCTGCGCGAATCCGCAGTCAGGTGAGGCTCCGGCGCGCGACTGGCTTCAACGTGCTCGTACGCTCGTTGCAGTGAGTTCATGCCGCGTGCAAAATAAATCAGCCCAATTCAAACGTCTGCGGTGATGCGCATCGCCGCTGTCCGCCGCTGTCCGCCGCTGTCCGCCGCTGTCCACCGCTGTCCGCCGCATCGCTGCGCGGATCCGCACTCAGGTGAGGCTCCGGCGCGTAGCTGGTTTCCGCGCGCTCGTCCCCTCGCTGCAGTGAGTTCATGCCGCGCGCAAAAGTAAATTAGCCCAATTCAAACGTCTTGCGGGTGATGAGCGCATCGGCGCTGTCCGGCGCTGCCGCAGCATCCCTGCGCGGATCCGCAGTCAGGTGAGGCTCCGGCGCGCGGCTGGGACGTGTAAAACCAACCAACCAAAAGGAACATCCTGGTGAGTCCGCGTATCACTGAGTGTCGAATCGCAAAATGATTTGGGTGGTGATTCGCTGCTATTAAATGCTTGCGCGTAGCTTGATTGGCGCTATCAATAGAGGAGGGCGAGGTGCTGATGAGTGTCAATCAACTGGCGTTTTCGTTCCCTGAGCCGAAACTGCGGCGTGGTGGCGCTCGTCGCGGTGCTGGTCGGAAGCCGCGGGCGGCGCATTTGCGGCGAACTCCGCATCGCGCGCGGCCGCTTCATCGCAAAGCGCACCCGGTGCACGTCACGCTGCGTGCGGAGTTGCGGTCACTTCGTTGCCAGCAAGTGGCGCGCACGGTGCTTCGGGCGCTGCGTGATAGCAATCGAGATTGGTTTCGCGTCGTGCATTATTCTGTGCAAAATAACCACGTGCACTTGATCGTCGAGGCTGAGGACAGTGACGCCCTTGGGGCGGGCGTGCGCGGGCTGATGGTGCGCACCGCTCGCCGCGTAAATCGCCTGCTCCGCAGACGCGGCCGCTTCTGGGCCGATCGCTGGCACGGCCGTGATTTGGAGGGCCCACGGCAAGTCCGCAACGCACTCGTTTACGTGCTTCAAAACCACAAGAAGCACGCGCGTAGCGCGTCACTCGATCCGTTCTCGTCGGCGGCGTCCTTCGATGGTTTTGCGAGCGCGCTGCCCGCCGCATTCCGCCGCATCGGCCCGCCGTGCGTGGCGACAGCGCAGACGTGGCTGCTCCAGCTTGGCTGGCGGAAGCGGGGGCTGATTGGATTGGCCGAGGCGCCTGCGGGGCAGTGAGGTGCTGTGGAAGCGTTCGAGTCTTCCTCGATACATTGACTTTTGGGAGGAGACTTGTGGTGTAAAATCGGAACGCACTCTGACTCGCTCGCGGGCGCTGCGAATGCACCGCTACGCGGTGCATTCGGCGTCAAGATCGATATCCTCGTATTCGCCACTGACAACAGTCGTCTTGGGTGTGTGCGCTACGTGAGCATTCGAACGGTCTCTTCGACCACGTGAGTGGTTTCTTCGATGATCCGTGGTCGGTCGCGCGGGTCATTCAGGAAATTTAGTTGTGACATGACGTCGACTAGTCGCGATAGACGCAGCCACTCGGAGGGCAGCTCGCCTCCTGCGTCCCGATAGCACGCAGCGAAGGCGTCGCGAAAGCCAACTGGGAGCGCCTCGCCAGCGCGAAGAAAGAGTCCAATGTCGATGAGTGGCGGCCCCGCGAACGAAAACTCCCAATCCAGCACGGCGGTGACGCTCCAGCTCGTGGCAGATCGGTGAAGTAGGAGGTTCGAGCGTTTGTAGTCGGCGTGCACGAGCGTGTACGGGCCATCGATCTCGCGAAGCAGCGGAGCTGTTCGTTCGACGGCAGTCCACAACGCATCGCGCAGGCGCACGCCGAGCCGCTGTCCGGCGATTCCGCCAAACAGGGCCCTGTGCGCCATATCGGGCACGAATCGGGACGGTGTCCCGTACTCCTCGACGACCTGCATCTTCGCGCCGAACTCACCGCACTTCGGAAAGCGGTGCGTCGCAAATGCGGCGGCAACCCGTCCGCAAGCGCCGGCGATATCGACGAGCTCTGAATCCGACAGTGTCTCGAAGAGGTCTTGAAGGAGTCTGCCCTCGACGAAGGCCCAGATCGAATACGGATGCTTCCCTCGTTGAGGCGCTGTATCAGTATAGATAAGCGGTGCTACGGGAATCGCCGCCTGCGGATTGCAGGCGAGGTAGCTCATCAACTCCTGTTCGCGGGCGGCCGATTTGGGCTCACGAGTGTAGAGCCGGAGCACGTACGCCGGCTCGCGCCCGTGAAGCCGAAAGCGGATGTTGGTGTTTGCCAGACCAGTCGTGAGAACCGCGTGTTCAGAGATAACAGCGCCCGAAAAGGCGGGATCGATCAAATGCTGGAGCTCTCCAAGCGAAAGCTCGACTTGCGGTGGACGTTCCCAGCCTTCTTCCACGTTCGGGGTTTCCTCTATCGATGGTCTGCGCAAACGTAACAGGTTTCAGCCTCGCTGGCCGCGCGACGCGAGCGCGCCTGAAAACCGGGCCTAGGCAGCTTCCAGCGCGAGATCCGCGATGGTTGCCAAGCCATCCCGAAGCAATAGCGCGGCACGAGCCGCCTCGGTGATCCACTCTCCGAAACGCTCTGCCCTTCGGTACTGATCACCGAGCCGGCTACCGTGCACGTGCTTGAGCGGAACGATCGTAATGTCTGCGCCGTCGAGACAGCGCACTTGACTGCCAGAGATGCGGCGCTGTGCGAGGTATGAGTGGGAGGGGTCTACAGGTTGGGCCAAAGTAGTCCGTCGCCGTGTGCCCACTCATAGACGAACAAGTAGTTGAGCGCGGTCAGCAAGCGAAAGCACGATTCTTCAACGCGACGGTTCAATGTCTTAGCAAGCCACAGCTGCGCACGTGGTCGAGGTCAGGATCAATCTCGACGCGACGCAATGGCATGAGCCATTGTAAGTCTTGGCCATCCTCGTATCTAGAAAAACGATGAGGTCTTCCTTTGGTTCCCAATCATCGCCTCCCAGACTCGGCCCGGAATAGATCACCGCCCAGCCATCCGGGATCTCCGCGCCCAGTGCCCGATTCTCCTGCCAATGCTCCGCCGCGTTTAGCGATAACGTCGCAGTCGCAGTAGCCACCCTGTCGCGCAGCCATTCGACCGTGCGATCACTCGACAGCATCGGCGAGCCAGCCATGGGTTCGCTTCAACGAATGATCGCAGGGCTCTGTCTGCAGATGACGCGAAACGTACTCGAACAGCTGTTTCATCTGGTCGTCTGCGAGCGGGAATGCAGCTCTCGCCAGAAAGCGTTGCTGTGCTCGCCATTTGGCTTTGGCTTCTCTCGAGGACTTGTCCATGGTTCGCGCGTGCTTTGTCGTCCAAACGTACGGCGCTCAACTACGGGCGCCAGAGGGGGGAAGCGTCCGACGAGCCCCTCGACTTCAACGTCTTCTTGGCTAGCCCTCAGCCGAATGCGCTCAAAGCCTCGTCGACGATTTCGACGATTCCCGATAACGGCGTCAGCACCTGCTAGCGAAATGTTCCGTCGCCGCTGCCGAAGCGTAGCGTGACGACGGCTTGCTGGTCACGCCAGGTGGTCGTTGCCGCGTCGAGCTTGCCGTCGCCATTCACGTCGCCCAGCGCGAGTGGACAGAAGCCGTTGCTTTCCTGATCGCTTCCGCGCATCAGCTCACCGTCTTCCTGCCCGAGCAGCACGCTGATGCCGGACGAAGTTCCGCCGACCAAGTCTAACCTGCCGTCGCCGGTCAGATCGCCCGTCGCGACTGCGCATACCTCCGCATACGGCAGAAAGTCTGCGGTTGGCGCAAAGGTCCCGTCGCCGTTTCCTGGTATCAAGCTGAACTGGCCTATCCCTGTCGCCCCCCGCGGGGAGTAGTCGCCGCGCCCCAAGTCCAGGTAGCCATCGCCGTTGAGATCTCCAATGGCAAATGAACCCGTCTCTCCCGTACCAACGTGATCGAGATGAGCTGCAAACGTGCCGTCGCCGTTGTTGAGTAGCGCGCTCACGTCCTTGCCGTCCCCATTGCCCGTGACGAGGTCCGCCTTGCCATCGAGGTCGAGATCTCCGACGAAGACCGCGATGGCATTTCCCGCAGTCGGATACTGGACTTCCTCCGTCAGCGAACCATCGCCAACACCTAGGAATACGCTCACCGTGTTCGAGTAGCCATTGGCGATAGCTAGGTCAGCTATGCCATCGCCGCTCAGGTCAGCGCATGCGAGGGCCCGCCCTCGTCCAGCTCGGTACTCTCCCTTGGAAACGAAGGTTCCGTCGCCATTTCCCAGGAGTACCGTGAGCGTCCCGTAGTCCTGGCTCGTCGTCACGAGGTCTGGTTGGTGATCGGCGTTCAGATCGCAGCTCGCCAGCGCGCTCGGGCTTTGTCCGGTCGGGAAGTCCACTTTTGGCGCAAATACGCCGTCGCCACATCCCAGCAGCACGCTCACCGTGCGGTCGGTCTCATTCGCAGTAGCCAGGTCCGCTCTGCCGTCGCTGTTCCAGTCGCCAATCACTATCGCCTTGGGACCTCTGCCAATAACGAGGGCTCGTGCGTCGTCTTGTGGCGAGTGGCCGCTGCAGGCAGCTGGCGGTGGCAGACAAGTGCCGGCAAAACAAGTCTTGCCCGGGGGACAAAGGATGTTGTCACAGGCGTTCATGCTCGCGCCGCCCGCGGCCGCAGAAGGGGCGCCGCCCTCCGGGCCAGCCGCCGCAGACGCCGCTCCGTTGTCCACACGACCGCAGGCCAGGGCGGGCACCACCGCTAGCAACGCAAGCAGCGGGGCTGCTCGCGGACCCATGACGAAGTTCTGCCGCTCAACCCCCATTCTTCGTCTAGACATTGCAATCGTATCCTTCAGCGATCGAATTCCGAACGCCGAGCAGTATCTACTCATGCCTGGCGACGGTCAACGGCGGGTGCGGCAGACTCAGCGCTCATAGTCATGTACTGAATCGAGGCTCGTTATCGTCGAGTCGGCATGAAGTTAGCAAAATGTGCCGTCGCCTTGGCCGAGCAGTAGCAGGATGCGGTTCGCGCCCGTGCCGTCGTCACGACATCGAGTTTGCCGTCGCCGTTCAGGTCGCCTACCGCCAAACTAAGTCCGTGGTCGCCGTAATCGCCGGCGTGGATCACGTCCCGAGCTTCCGACCCGAGCAGCACGCTGATGCCCGTGGGAAGTCGTGCCGGCTAGGTCTAGCGGGTGATCGTCGTTCAGATCTCCGACGGCAACTTGGATGACATTGATCGAAGACCGATAGGTCACTGTCTCTGCAAACGTACCGTCGCCGTTTCCCGGCATCATACTGAACCCCGCCTATCCAGCCTCTGCCGCCCTGATCGCCCAGAGCCAGATCCGCGGTTCTCCGACGATACTGGAATCGGTTCCAGAACTGGTTATACTCCGAGCATGCTGCGAAATTGCTTACGGTTTGCGCGTTACAAAGTCTTGCCTGTGCTCGGTTGCCTCGCGCTCGTGGGCACGCTCGCCAACTGCGACAGTGGTTCTTCGTCCTCGGAAGACGACACGCTTCCGCCCAGCACGGTGCTGCCCAGCTTGTTCGGAACGCCCGTCCAAAGCGTCACCGGGACCACCTCCGAGCGCTACACGAAGAGTGACGTGAAGCGCAATGACGTCAACTACTTCTTCATGGCCAACGGCTGGGGCCCCGGCTTCGAGTCGCAGACCGTCAGCTGGAGCGGGACGTCTTTCACCGTCGACAGCATGCAGGGTAAACGCGGGGACAACTACGAACCCGCGACTTATCCAACGGTATTTTGCGGCGTCTATTCCGATTCGCGCTCGGGTGAGTGCGGGCTGCCGAAAGCGCTGTCAGAGATCAAATCACTGCGCACCGGCTGGCGCTGGACCGCCAACGGCAACGCTGGCCAGTACAACGCTGCCTACGACGTTTGGCTTTCGAACAGCGCTCAGATCACCGGGCACAGCGCGTTCTTGATGGTTTGGCTGCGCGATCCGCAGGGCGCGCAGCCCGCCGGATCGCGTAAATTTTCTGCCGTAACCGTGCCCAACGCGCCCGGCCCCTGGAACATTTGGGTCGGCATCGTGGGCGACAAGCCGTGCATCAGCTACGTTCGCGCCGAGGGCATCGATTCCCCGGCGCTCGAGATCGACGTGATGGACTTCGTGCGCGACGCGACCGCCAAGAAGATTGCGCTACCGGGCAGCACCGTGCTCAGCGTGGCCGTCGGCTTCGAAATTTGGAGCGGTCCGGTGCAGAAGCTCGAGTCGAACGACTTCTACGTGCAGGTCGAGTGAGGCCGGTGCGCCGGAAGCGCGCAGTTAGAGAGTGCTCCCACCCTAGGTAAAGGTTCGCTGCGCACTTGGCGCGCGGAGTTCCGCAGCGTGCGCGTAGCGAGCGCCACCCTTGGCTCACTTGGCCTGTCTCGGGCTACGCGCGCAAGCCAAGCTTGTCGATCAACCTACCGAGATAGCTGCGCTCGAGCCCGGAGATGCGTGCAGCTTCGGATTGATTGCCGCCTGTTTGCCGAAGCAGGCGCTCCAGATAGCTGCGCGTGAAGCGCTGCAAGAGCTCGCTTTTCTGCTCTGCGTATGTCTTCGTGGGATCGATGAAGCCCTCGAAGCCGGCGTCGCCGTCGAGCTCGGCGGAGGAGGCCGCCTGAGGCAAGACGCCGAGCGCGACGTAGGCCTCGACCGCGTTGCGAAGCTCGCGAACGTTGCCCGGCCAATGCCGGCGCTCGAGCGTGTCGAGGACGTCCGAAGGCAATTCCGACACGCCCAGCCGCGCCGCGAAGTCGCGCGCGAGCACCACGGCGTCGCCGGGGCGCTGGCGCAATGGCGGCACCACGACGTGCACGACGTGGATCCGATAATAGAGGTCCTCGCGAAAGCTGCCCGAGCGCACTCGAGCAGCCAGATCGCGGTTGGTCGCGGTGATCAAGCGCACGTCCACGGGGCGTTCTTCGTGGCTGCCGACGGCCGTGATTTTCCTTTGCTCAAGCGCCCGCAGCAAGAGCGGCTGGACCTCGCACGGCAGCTCGCCCACTTCGTCCAAGAACAGCGTGCCGCCGGCGGCTGCTTCGAACGCGCCCCTGCGCGTGCGAATGGCGCCCGTGAAGGCGCCGCGCTCGTGTCCGAAAAGTTCACTGCGAGCCAGCTGGCGATCGAGCGCGCCGCAGTTCAGGGCGACGAACGGGCCAGCGCGTACCAGCGAGTGTTCGTGGACGGCGCGCGCGATCAGCTCTTTGCCGGTGCCCGACTCTCCGGACACGAGCAGGTTCACCTTGGAGCCCTCTAGGCGTAAGAGCTGCGCGAAGAGCTCGCGCATGACCGGCGAGGCGCCCAGCAAATCGCCGTAGCGAGTCGCTTCGTCGATACCCTGATCGTCCAACTCGTCGAGCGTGGTGCCGGGCAGATGTAGCCGCTCGTGCTCGCCAGATTGGCTGCGGCTACGCTTTCGGGGGCCTGCCGTAACTCGATATGTGGTCATATCGCCCCGATGCGTGGTTCATAAGCCAATGCTGCATCCCTCGCTCTCTCCTTCTCATGGGTTTCGTTGGCGAGGACGCACGAGTTTTTCAGTTGACTAGTGATGCGCCGTAACGAATCTGGCCGACCAGACGAATTGTGCGAGCGTCCGTGTTTGCAAGAAAAAAAAGCGGCCCAATGAGCGGCGAGCTTCGTATGTCTTTCGGCGCCGCAGGCATTCGAGGCCGCGGATCTCGCGCTTAGCTGGCGGATCTCGCGCACACTGGCGGATTTCGACTTCTGCCCCAGACTGTCGTCCCCTGAATGCTACCGACGATCCTGGAAGGCGCTGAAACCCACAACCTGAAGTGCATCGATCTCGAGTTCGTGCCAGGGGAGGTGGTGGTCATCACCGGCGTGTCCGGCGCCGGCAAGAGTAGCTTGGCGATGGACACGCTGTACGCCGAAGGGCAACGACGCTTCGTCGAGAGCTTCAGCCCTTACGCGCGCCAATTCTTGGAGCGCCTGGAGCGGCCGCCGATGAAGCGGCTCGAGCCGATCCCTGCGGGGATTGCCGTCGATCGCCGCGCGCCGATCAAGAGCTCGCGCTCGACGATCGCGACCATGGCCGATCTGGAACCGTATTTGTCGGCGCTGTTCTTGCGCGAAGCAAAGCCCGTGTGCCCGGAGCATGGCTTCGAAGCGCGTGAACTTTCCGTGGTGAGCGCGGCGCACAGCGCCGCCGAGAGCTTGGACGGCGCGCGCGCCGTCGTCACCTATCCGGTGCGTGTGGCGGGCACCGAGGCGTATTTGGAAGTGCGCGAGGGGCTGCTCAAGGACGGCTATCGGCGCGCGTGGCTCGACGGCAAGACCTGTGAGCTAGATGCGATCAAGCCTTCGCAGGTGCTGGAGAGCGGCACCCTGGAGGTCATCGTCGATCGCGTCGGTAGCGGCAAAGACGAAAAAAGGCTGGCTCAGGGCATCGAAACCGCCTGGGCTCGCGCCGCCGGCCTGGCTCACATCCACACCGACAGCGCGCGCTTTCAGCTGAAGCGTGGGCTTGCCTGCCCGGAGTGCAGCCGTGAGCTCGCTCCGGCGCGGCCCGGCCTATTTTCTTATGAGTCTCCGCTCGGCGCCTGCCCGGCGTGCCGTGGCTTCGGGCGTACCTTGGGCGTGGACATCGCCAAGGTGATTCCGGACGAGTCACGCAGCATCGAAAAGGGCGCGGTGCGTCCTTGGCGTGGCGCCTCCACCAAATGGGAGCGCGCCGAGATCGCCAAGTTGTGCCGGCGTCACGGCATCCCGCAGGGCGAGCCGTGGTCCGCGCTGTCGGCTGCCCACAAGAAGCTCGTGCTCGAGGGCGATGGTGGCTGGAGCAAGGGCACGTTCCCGGGCGTGATCGGCTGGTTCAAGTGGCTCGAGACGAAGACGTACAAGATGCACGTGCGCGTGCTGCTCGCGCGCTACCGCTCGTACGATCAATGCCACGCTTGCCATGGCAAGCGACTCAACCCGACCGCGCTCAGCTACCGCGTCGCGGGCATCAGCTTGGCGGATTTTCATGCGCTCGAGATCCTCGAGGCCAAGCGTCAAGTTGGGCTCTTGAAGGCGCACACCGCGCAAGGAGAATTGGCCCGCAAAGAGCTCGAGAGTCGGCTCGGCTACCTGGATCGCGTGGGGCTCGGCTACCTCACGCTCGATCGCCAGGCGCGCACTCTGTCTGGCGGTGAGGCGCAGCGCGTGACGCTCACCGCGGCGCTCGGCACCTCGCTCTGCGGCGCGCTGTTCGTGCTCGATGAGCCGACCGTCGGTCTGCACCCGAGTGACGTGGCGCCCCTGAACGCGATCTTGCAAGAGCTCGCGCAGCGCGACAACCTGGTGCTCGTAGTCGAGCATGACCCGGCCGTGATCCGCGGCGCGGACCGCGTGATCGAGCTCGGCCCGGGTGCGGGCAGCGATGGTGGCCGCGTGGTCAAGGACGCACCGCCGGGCGCGTTCACGACCGCCGACACCGCGACCGGGCGCGCGCTCGGCGCGAGCCTGGCCGCGCGTCGCGAAGTGCGCAAGGCGACGGGCTGGTTGTCCGTCAAAGGCGCGAGCGCCAACAACCTGCGTGCGATCGACGCGCGCTTGCCGCTCGGAGTGTTGTGCGCCGTCACCGGGCCGAGCGGCTCGGGCAAGAGCACCTTGGCCGTCGACATCGTGTACCGCACTTTGGCCCGTAAATTGGGCGACTTCGACGAAGAAGTGCCTGGCGCGTGCGCCGGGATCGACGGCCTTTCTGCCGTCAAATCCGTGACTTTGGTCGATCAGTCGCCGCTCGGGCGCACTTCCCGCGGTAACGCGGCGACGTACACCAAAGCCTGGGATTTGGTGCGCGCCTTGTATGCCAAGCAGCCCGAAGCTTCGGCGCTCGGCCTGTCGCCGTCCGATTTTTCTTTCAACGTCGATGGTGGCCGCTGCGAAGCGTGCTCGGGTGAAGGCTTCGAGACCGTCGAGATGCAGTTCCTGGCGGACGTGCGCTTGGTGTGTCCGGTATGCCGTGGTCGCCGCTTCAAGGATAGCGTGCTCGCGGTGTCGCGCGCAGGCGTCAGCGTGGCGGACGTGCTCGAGATGACGGTCACGGCCGCGCTGGCCCATTTCGCGTCCGAGGTTGGCGTGCAGCGCGCGCTCGGCCCGGTCGGAAAGCTCGGGCTCGGATACTTGCGACTCGGACAACCTTTGTCGACCTTGTCGGGCGGCGAGGCACAGCGGCTGAAGCTTGCGCGCGCGCTCAGCGAAAAACATCAAGGCGCGCTGTTCGTGCTCGACGAACCGAGCGCCGGGCTGCACGCCGACGAAGTGGCGCACGTGCTGGCTGCGCTGGATGTGATCGTCGACGCGGGGGGCAGCGTGATCGTCGTCGAGCACGATCTCGACCTGATCGCGAACGCGGACTATGTGCTCGATTTGGGGCCAAATGCCGGGGTTGGGGGTGGGCTCTTGGTGGCCCATGGCGCGCCACGTGAGGTGGCTTTGGTGCCCGAATCGCGCACGGGGCGCGCCCTCGCGGAGTACTTTGCCAATCGAGAAGGGAAGAAGCGCGGCGCCCCAGAGGCGACGCGAAACAAGCGCGTGTCGCGCGCAAGTTCCGAAAAGGCGCCACCGCGGCCCGAAGCGAGTTTGAACGTCGCGCGCGCCCGCGAGCACAACCTGCACGACGTGAGCGTCAAGATCCCGCACGGCAAGCTGACCGTGGTCACCGGGCCGAGTGGCTCGGGCAAGAGCACGCTGGCCTTCGACGTGGTGTTCGCTGAGGGGCAGCGTCGCTTCCTCGAAACGTTGACACCCTACGCGCGGCAGTTCCTGCCCACGATGCCGCGTCCGGACGTGGACAGCGTGACCGGCGTCCCGCCCAGCATTGCGCTCGAGCAGCGCACCTCGCGAGCGGGCGGAAAATCCACGGTGGCGACCGTGACCGAGATCGCACACTATTTGCGCCTGTTGTACGCCAAGCTCGGCGTGGCGCATTGCCCGACGCACGACACGCCCATCCTACGCACTAGCCCCGCGGTGATCTTGGACAAGATCCGCGCTGGGCGCGGCAAAGTCACGTTGCTGTCGCCCGCGGTTCAGGCTCGTAAAGGCACCTATTTGGACGTGTTTTCAGCCGCGGCGCGCGACGGCATCGAATCCTCCTACGCCGACGGCAAGCTGGTCTCGAACGACGATCCGCCGCGCTTGGTGCGCAGCCTCGAGCACACCATCGATCTGGTGATCCGCGCGGACATCGAAGGCAAATCGCTCAGTGACGCAGACTTCGCGCGGGCGCTTCGTTGGGGTAACGGCGCGGTCAAGCTGCGCGTGAACGGCAAAGAGACGCTGCACTCGACGCTCAGCGCTTGCCCCAAGTGCGGCTTCTCGGTGCCCGAGCTCGATCCGCGCTGGTTTTCGTTCGCGACCAAGCAGGGGCGCTGTGAGACCTGCGAAGGCGCCGGCGTGATTGCGCCCGCGCCGAAGCCCGGTCGAAAGAAGAAAGTCGAGAGCGGTCCTGCTCTGGAGCCTTGCCCCGATTGCCACGGCGCGCGCCTCTCGCCCATCCCGCGGGCGGTGCGCGTCGGCGACGAGCGCTACCACGAGCTCTCGGCGCGCTCGATCGACGGCGCCAGCGAGCGCGTGCAAAAGCTCAAGTTCGTCGCGGAACAAATGCCGGTCGCGAAACCGATCTTGGCCGAGCTGCGACGCCGGCTGGACTTCTTGCGCGACGTTGGTCTCGGTTATCTTTCGCTCGATCGCGCCGCACATACGCTCTCTGGCGGAGAAATGCAGCGTTTGCGCTTGGCGGCCCAGCTTGGCGCCGGCCTCACCGGCGCGCTGTATGTGCTCGACGAACCGACGATTGGCCTGCACCCGCGGGACACCGGGCGCTTGCTCAACAACCTGCGCAACTTGGTGAATTTGGGCTCGACCGTACTGGTCGTCGAGCATGATACCGAGACCATTCGCGCCGCCGACCACTTGATCGATCTCGGCCCGGGCGGCGGCTCACGCGGCGGCCGCGTGATGGCCGAAGGCACGCCCAAGCAGGTGCTGGCGGTCAAGGAATCACCCACCGGCCGCGCGCTGGCGGCTCGACCCGTGCTGCGCGAGCCCCAACCAATCGATAGCGCGGCCCAGCAGTTGATCTTGACCGGGGCCACACAAAACAATTTGAAGGACGTGGAGCTGAGCATTCCGCTGGGCTCGTTTACCGTCGTGGCCGGCGTGAGCGGCTCGGGCAAGAGCACCCTGATCCGGCACGTGCTCCTGCCGGCGCTGCGTGAGAAGCTGAAGCTCGTCAGTGAGGTACCTGGCACCTACAAGAGCCTGCGCGGCCATCAAGGGCTGGTGCGCGCGGTGGCGGTCGATCAATCCCCGATTGGGCGCACGCCGCGCTCCACTCCGGCCACGTTTCTCGGTATTTGGGACACCATTCGCAAGCTGTTTGCGGCCACCAATGACGCGAAAATGGCCGGGTTTGCGGCCACCCGTTTTTCCTTCAACAGCAAGGGCGGCGGGCAATGCCCGACCTGCGAAGGCCAGGGCGCGGTTACGCACGAAATGAGCTTCTTGCCCGATGTGGTGACGCCCTGTCCCACTTGCAGTGGTCTGCGCTTCGAGCCGCAAACGCTGGACATCAAGTACCTCGGACGCTCGATCGGTGAGGTGCTCTTGCTCACGGCCGAGGAAGCGGTCGAGCTATTCGCCAATCATCCGACGGTATCGGCGCCGCTACAAACGTTGACCGACTTGGGCGCGGGTTACATCACGCTCGGTCAGGGCTCACACACGCTGTCCGGTGGTGAGGCCCAGCGGCTCAAGCTGGCCGCAGAGCTCACCGCGACGCGGCGCCACGAGAAGACGCTGTACGTGCTCGATGAACCGACCACCGGCCTCCACATTGCAGACGTGGCCAAGCTGATGAACGTGCTCGGTCGCTTGGTGGAGCGAGGCGACACGCTGGTCGTGATCGAACATCATCCGCAAGTGATCGCCGGCGCGGACTACCTCGTGGAGCTCGGGCCAGAAGGCGGCGCTCAAGGCGGAAAAATCGTGGCTGCGGGCAGCCCCGCGAAGGTCGCCAAAGGTAAGACGGCGACGGCGAAGGTCGTGCGCGAGCTGCTCGCTTGAGTCGGGAAATCAGCCGCGTTCGCGCAGGATCTCGTCCATCACCGCGGTTGGATCGACGGCCTCGACGCCGCGCGCGATCCGCTCGATGATCGCCACATGGGCGTCGCAGCGAAGCACGCTCAGATCGGGATTTTCTACGGCGGGGTGAGCGTACCTTTCGCTGAAAGTCTGGATGCGACGGTTGGCGGTGGCCAGCGTTTCACGGCTGACCGTGCCGCGTTCGACGGCGTGCACCACGGCTTCGATCGCGCGCTGTGCGAGCTCGGCAGTGTGGCAGCACAGGAACTGATCGACGCCCGCGTTGAGCCCGCGCACGACCGCATCTTCTACGCCGTAGTGATCGGCGATCGCGCGCATCTCGAGATCGTCAGTGATGACGAGTCCGTCGAAGTGCATCTTCTCGCGCAGTAGGCCGTGCACGACAGCGCGGCTCATCGTGGCCGGATACACGGGATCGAGCGGCTCGAAGATGACATGCGCGGTCATCAACGCCGGGATGCCGGCCGCGACGGCGGCCGCGAACGGCTGGAGCTCGACGCGCTGCAAGCGCTCGAGCGAATGCAGCAGACGCGGCAACTCCAAGTGCGAATCTTGGCTGGTGTCGCCGTGACCTGGGAAATGCTTGCCGCAAGCGGCGACGCCCGCGCTCTCGAGTCCGGTCAAAAGCGCGAGGCCGAACTCGCTGACCAACTCAGGCGTACGGCCGAAGGAGCGAGAGCCGATCACTGGGTTGTCGGGATTGGTGTCGACGTCGAGCACGGGTGCGTAGTTCAGGTCGAAGCCGACCGCGCGCAGCTCTCGCCCCATCAGCGCGCCGAGCTCGCGCGCCAGCGAGGTGCTGCCGGTTTCGCCCAGCGCGCGCATCGAGGGCAGCTCGCTGAACCCTTGCCGCAAGCGAGCGACTTTTCCGCCCTCTTGGTCGAGGGCAATCGAGATCGGCCGCCCCGCTTGGTGTTTGATCGCGTTGCTGAGCTCGGCCACCTCCGCCGGCTGACCCACGTTGCGCGAGAAAAAAATGACGCCGCCCACACCGAGTGCCAATAAGCGGCGCAAATCTTCGCTCACGGCTTTGCCGTGAAAGCCGACGGTGAACAGCCGTGCCGCCTGCGTCTCGAGCGCCAAAGTCATGATCGGGATCGAAGCTCAACCGCGCTCGCGGCGCATCTCTTCCAGCTGCGTGAGGGCGCGCGCGAGTGAGGCTTTGCCGCCTTGACCGGCGAACGCGACCGGCACCCGCGCTTCGCGTGCCGCCGCCACGACCGGCTCGGTGTGCTTGTGCGATACGATGCGATCCAAGATGACCACGCCGCTGACGCGGCCCTGGCGGATCCGCTGCGGCAGATTGCCGACGGCATGCACGCCATCGCGTTCGGTGTCGATCCACTCCGCGTCGGCGGCGATCTCGGCTGGCAGCGATCCGGACTTTTCGCGGCCGGCGAGCGCGCCGATGATCACCAGCTTGCCGGGGTGCGTGCGCGCTTTGGGCGTCGGCACCGCTTCTCGTTCGGACTCGGGCTCGGGCTCAGGCGCCCCCTTCTGGGGCTTTGCCCGCGGCACGAGCTCCGGCAAGTTGGCGACGGCGAGTGACAATTTCAACGCGGCCTCGGCTGCGCGCTCTTGGCGAGCCGGATGCTTCAAGTGATGCTCGGTCGCGAACGACTCGGCAATTTCGAACTCCAGCGCGCGCTCGTAGCCTCGTAGCGCGCCCTCGAGCGTGGCGATGCGTTCGGCGACTTCACTGCGTTTGGCGTTCAGGGCCGCACGGACGGAATCGACCACGTCATCGAAAGCGGAGGGGACCATGAAGGCTCAGCTTGCCCGCGCGTGCGGCACAAGTCGAGCGTGGCTCTGCCTGGCGCGTCCGTCGCTGATTTTAGCAGCTGGCACTCGGGTGCTGGTGCGCTAATATCGTGGCGTCGGGAACGCGCGCATTCAGAGCCACTTCTGAACGGGCACCGCGAAGCTTCGAGCTCGCGGTTGCCGCCAAAGAAAGGGGTCCCAAATGTCCATCGCGAGGGTCGAGCTTCCAACCGTCCTGCTCTTGTTATTCGCGCTCGTCAGCTGCGCCGGCAATCCCGCCAGCGAGGCCAAGGCGAGCAATGACGCAGCTGCAGCCGCGCCCGCCAAGGCGCCCGAGAGCGAATCGCCCAGCAGCGCAGGGACGTCCTGCGCTGATGTCGCGTGCCAGTCGAACAGCGACTGCTGCGAAGGCTATGTCTGTGGCTTCGATCCGGATCGCAGCCGCGTTCAGCGCTATTGTCTCGGGCCGTAATTGCTGCCCAGAGGCCGCAAACACATTTGCGTCGACACCGAGATGAACGCGCTGACCGGGCTCGAACCCGGCTGAGCGGAGATCTCTGTGAGCGGCGCGTCCGGTTCGAGCGCGGGGGCGGTGCTATTTACGGTAAGCGCAGGCGCGGCTGCGTTCGTAGCGGAGAACGCTTCGGGCAGGAGAGCCGACAATGCTTCGGCCAGGAAAGCAGAGAACGCTTCGGGGACGAAGCCGGACGACGCCTCGGACGCGATGGCCTTCGGCTGGACCGCTCCGGTTGCGACTGCAGCCGGAGGCGGTGCGGCAATCGCGGAGCTGTAATGAGCAACGAATTCGCGCTGGGAGCTGCGCTGCAGGGAGCCGTGCATGCCGAGGGCCAAGATCGACAAGAGCGCCATGCTCGAGACGACTATCGCGACTGGCCTTCTGAAGCGCGCCAAGTGCGCGAGCTCTTCACGGGTCGGGGGCTGGGCCGCTTCTGCGTCGAGCTCCAGCTGAGCCGCCGCATTTGCTTGCTCAGCATCGTAGCTCGCGAAGAAAGCCTCTTCGTCCTCAAAACCGTTCGGTGAATCCATGCACTTGCGTGAGCTCGCTCGGGCTTCGAGCTCGAACTAGTTTAGTCACCGCGGGTGACAACGCCAGGCAGTTCCGCAAATGCCACACATCCCGGTCGGCCCTAGCCCCGTGTGTTTCTGCTCGATGACCGGATCGTTGCTGATTCAGCGGATTTGCGGCCTATTGGGGAATGTTATTGAGCGTGAACGAGGTCTGAAATGAGCCCGCGCTCACGTTGACCTTGGCACTGCTCACGTGCGTGGCGGCTGGGTTCAGCGCGATCTGAATGATCCTGTCTTTGCGGAACGCGCCTGGGTTCGTGAACTCGCTCACGGTGTTCAGGCTGACGTAGGGCGACTCGGACGTCCAAATCGATTCGACGTTCACGGAGCGCACCTCTCCCGTGTCGTAGTAACTCTCGAGGCTGATCGTGAAGTAGGCCGTGGGGTCGTCGCCAAAGGGGAAGGTCGCAAAATCGATCGGCGTATTGCCGTTTTGCGTGGCCTCCGCCCGGTGCCACATGCGGTAGCCTTCTTTATTGGGGTTGAGGATCCAATAGCGGAACTTGTAGTGCGCGATCTTCGGCGTGACGTCTTTCTTCACCAGATCGAGCGTCATCACCGGGCCCGGCGCGGACACGTTTTCGATCGTCCACGCGCCGAGTGAGAAGCTGCCATTGTGGCCGGAAAACGCATAGAAATCGCAGAACACGTCCTCCGGCAGGTCGAAGCTTTCCAGCGGCGGATACTTGCTGATGCCCGGAATGTCGAGCGGCGACAGATACTGTGAGGCATCGATCGGGAACAGGCCGCCCTGGTCGCCGTTGCAGAACGGGATCGATTGGTCGTAACCCCAAGCGGTGCGATTTTCCAAATACAGAAAGCCGTCTACCACCGGTAGCTCGAGCACGTTGTAGGCCTTGCCCGTCTCGGGCGCGTACAGCTTGAGCCCGCGCGTGGTCTCGCTGATGTGCGTCGGTTGCACGAAGCCCGCGGCTAGTTTGTTCAGCCCGTGCAGGCCAGTGGGGCGCGTCGCGTAGTGACTCATGTCGTTGTGCAGGGTCGTGAGCACCGGATCCTCGCCGTAGCTTCCGAGGCCCATCAGATCGTGATGGCTCGGCGCGGGTCCGTGCTTCAAGCCGAGGATGTGGTGCCCGAGCTCGTGCATCGGTACACCGATGCTGGTGTAGTCGTCCTCGACGCGCGTGAATTTCTCGAGCGTGACGTTGGTGCCCGCGATCAGGTGGTTGATCGGGACGTTCGCTTCGGCGCCCGCGCCATTGATCCGTGAAAAGGGCAGGTTGAGCACGAACATCACGCTCAGCTCGGTGTTTTTGATGATGCCGTCGCCGTCCTTGTCGAACGACGCGAAGTCCACGGAAGCTTTGGCGAGATCCAGCGCTTCGGGGATCCAGGTTTGATCTTGAACGACGAAAGTACCGTCCACTGGCTGCGGCGTGGATAGCTTGACCGAGATCACGCCGTTGTTGGCGATGCCGCCGCTCTCGGCAGCCTTCAGGAGTTGGAACTGCCCGCCAGAGGTCTGATACCAGAAGTGATTCCCTTGGCCCTGTTTCGTGCCGAAGACGAGCTCCGACCAACCCGCTTCCGGTTGGGCCAACAGCTGGCTTATCTCGGTGTTGCTGAAGTCGAGCAGCACGACCAAGACGCGCGTCGACTTGGGCGCCAAGGCCGCTTGTTCATACGTGGGCCACTCCCATTGGCTCGCGCCGCCCATGGTGCCCGAGCCGCTTTGCCCGGCCGCCCCGCCCGCGTTCACGCCGCCCGCGCCCGCGCCCGCACTGGTTCCGGCGCTCGCGCTGGTCCCCGCGCTGGCACTGGCTCCCGCGCCCGCGCTGCCCGAACTGCCGCCGCTATTGCTCTGCCCCGCAGGCGCGCCGTTCGGTCCGTCCTCGCTCGCCGACGAACAACCCCAAATACCGCACGCCATCAATGCCGGAACCACCGCCGCCCATGTCCGCATCCGTCCTCCTAAGCATCCACCGTTAGACGCTTTACGCGAGGAGGGCCAAGATCTTCCTCGACGAGAGCCGTTTTCCGGCTCCCTCGTACACCCTGGCGGGCCGGCGTGGCTGCTATCAAGCTACTTGCGCGGCACTGCTGCCCAGTGTCGAGCGGCGCCGCACAGCGCGCACTTTACAGCGTGGCCCCCAATCAAACTCGAACCAATGCGCTGGCTAGGGCTTTACCGCGGCTGCTAGCCGCGAACTGAGGCTTTCGCGTGAGCCTTGCACGCTGCTGACGACGCCACTGTCCGGTGGTTCGCTGCCCGCAGCTGCGGTGGGTTTGCTCTTGCTCTGCTCGAGCTGTGCAGCGGTAGGTGCGCGCTCGATGCTGCCCGAAGCTTCGAGCGCGAGGTTGGTGTTCGTCAAAGTGAGCTTGGCGTCTGCGGCAAAGCCGAGCTCACGCTGCACGTTCGCAAATTCCAAGCCGATGATGATGAATGCGCTCGCATTGTCGGGCAGGAGCGTGATGCTCACCTGCCAGGCTGTGCGTAGCGGCGCCAGCGCGCGCTTGGGGAAGCCGGCACGGATGAAGGCCGCGGCTGCGCGGCGGTAGTGCAGCGCGGCGACTTCGGGTTGCTTGAGCTTGCGCGCGAGCTCGGCGGTGCGGTGCTGCAGCCAGGGCGCTCCGAGCATCAACCCGGAGGCAGTCTTGTAGGCTTCGAGCGCTTGCAGCTCTTTACCTTCACTGGTGAGTTTCTTGGCGACTGCCGTGAGCGCCTCCACTTGCAGTTGCACGGAGTCGTTTGATTTGGGAGTCGTTTGCTTCACGAGCACCACTAAGCAGGGAGCGTGCCGCGCAGTTCGGCTGCGCGAATGTCTTTTAATATATGGAAATGATTGATGTTTGTGAGATGGTGCAAAGATCGAGTTTTGAGTCAAAAGCTTGAATTGAGAATCGCGTCGTCTCAAAGCGGGAAGGCGATTAGCTTCTCGCGTGTGCGCTGGTCGCGACTCGTGCTTGCGGCAGTTGGCTGCGTCGCCTGTGTGGGTATGGCCCTGGGCGCTCGCCGCGTGTTGTCCGAGCCTCGCCCTCGTCCGCCCGTTTCCGCGCAGGCAGTGCTCGTTGCGTCGGATCCGGTGAGTTCCGCGCGAGCACGGCTCGAGCAGTTCGAAGCTTCGCGGCGACGGACTACCGATTTTGCGCATCTCCCGCCGGCGAATCGCAGCCACGGCGCGGATCCTCATGCGCTGGCGCGGCTGGACGCGCAGCACTTGGTGGGCGTGCTGCGCGGCGCGTCGGCGCTGGTCTTGCTCGACTTACGGCTGCACGAGTTGCAGCGTATCGATATTGCCGGCTCTGCGGTGGCGCTGACCGTGAGCGAATCGGGCGAGTGCTGGGTCGCGGCGGAAGCCTCCGGGACGTTGCTGCGATTTCATTTCGATGGCCGGCGCTTGAGCCGCTCTGGGCAGCTGCAAATACCCGGGATCGTCGGCATTCGTGCGCTCGCTGCTGGTCCCTCGGGGGTTTTGTATGCGCTCGACGTGCACGACGGAAAGTTGCTCACGCTCGAGCCCGCTGGCAGCGCCAAAGTTCGCGAGGCGCGCGTGGTCGGTCATGGGCCACTTTCGCTGCGACGTGTGGGCCAGCTGCTAGTCGTCGATCTGCTGCTGGATCACTCATTGGTGGTGTATCGCCTGAGCGCCGAAGGGGCTGTGCTCGAGGAGCGCGCGCGCGTGCGGCACGACGGTCTGATCTGGGGCTTCGATGCGACGCTGCTGGTCGATGGGCAATTGCTCTTGGCTGCGGCGGGCGTCGAAGACCATGCGCTGGATCGCAGCGATGGCTCGTTCGGCTACATCGACTCGTTCGTGTTTTGTTACTCGCTGCCGAAGTCCGGAGCTATCCGCGCACTGTGGCAGAGCAACGTGTCCGAGCTGGGTGTGGTGACGCCCAAGGCGCCGCTGCTGACGGTCGATGGCGAGCACGCGCGCCTATTCGTTTCGGGCTATGGCAGCGACCGCGCGCTCGAATTTTTCTTCGAGGCCGCGTCCGTAGTTACGCCCAGGGTCCAGAGTGAACCCTTTTTTCCCGGGACGACTGCGGCGCTCCGTCTGCCTTCGGGCGAGATCGCGCTGGCCGACCCGCTGCTCGACGCTTGGCTCTTGCGCCCCGCGGGGGGCGAACGTGCGGAGCCCGCCGAAGTCGTGCCAGTGACGGCGGAGCAGGCCCCGCTCGCCACGACCGAAGAGCGCCTGGGTGAAGCGCTGTTCTTTACGACGCTGATGGCGCCGACCAACTCGAGCGAAGGCGCGCACAGCCGCTTCAGCTGTGAGACCTGTCATTTCGAGGGCTACGTGGATGGGCGCGTGCACTACACGGGTCGGGACGACGTGCGCGTCGCGACCAAGCCGCTGCGCGGTCTGTTCAACAATCGCCCGCACTTTTCGCGCGCGCTCGACGCGGATTTGGCCACGGTGTCGCATCACGAGTTTCGCGTGGCGGGTAAGGGAAGTGGTCGGGACCCGTGGTTCGAGATCCAGGGCGAGGACTATCCGTGGCTCGCGCGGTTGGGCGTACATGACGGTGTGCTCGGGCCGGAAGCGCTGCGTCGCGCGCTGATCGCGTTTCTGATGCGCTTCTCGCACGTCGCCAATCCGGCGACCGTGGGCCGGGCTCGGTTCAGCGCCGAGGAGCAGCGCGGCGCGGTGTTGTTTCGCGATCACTGCGCGAGTTGCCATGCCGCGCGGCTAGAGAGCGACGTGGCCGAGAGCGCGCTCTCATTCGCAGCCTGGCCAAGCGCGATCTTTTCGCCGGAAGGCGCGATCGTGTGGGCCAGCGCGGAGTACCAAAAGACCGGTGTGACTCCGTACGTCCACGAGTCCGGGACGCGCGTGCCTTCGCTCCGGCGCGCGGCCGCGAAGTGGCCGCACTTCACCAATGGCTCGGCCGACACGCTACTAGATGTGGTGCGTCGCGCCCGCTTTGGTCGAGGACGCTTCTTTCACGACGGAGCGCCGGCCGACGAGGCGCTCGGAGCCCTCACGGCCTTCACGCCCGACGAGGCGCGCGCTGTCACGGCGTTCTTAGAGCTGCTGTGACGCCGGCAGCGCGTCACTCACCGGGTCGACCGCCGAAATCACCGCCACCTGGATGTCCAAGCGGCGCGCGGAGCTGATCGGCGAGCCGTCGAACTCCACGATGTGGAAGCGATCGAACACGCGCGTGCCGGTGGTTTTCACCTGCGAGCCGATGATTTGCACGCGCTGCTGGAAGAGGGCTTGAGCCAAGGCCAAAAGCAGCCCAGAGCGATCGCCGGTCTCGACCTCCAGCGTGCTGAACACGCCGTCTTGACCCTCGATGAAACGCACGATCGTTTCCGAAGAAGAAGGCGTGGGCGGGGGGCGCACGCTCGGATCGGCGCGGCGGCGATCCAGCTTGCCGTCGAGCAAGCCGATCAACGTGGTGCGCAGCAGATCGATCTCTTCCTTGCTGACGCGGAGCTTGCGCTGGTGTTCCTTTTCGTGGCGAACCCAGAAGACGTCGACGGCTTCGTTCGTGCGCTGCTCGACGCGGCGCGTGTACGCCTCGGCCTCGATGACGTCCAACCCGCACAGTACGAGCGCCGCGCTGATGGTGGCGAGCAAGCCTGGGCGATCGTCGGCTACGACGCATACCGCGGAGCCCGGCACGCGACTCGAATTGAAGCTACCGACGTTGGCCGAAGCCGACTCTCGCTCGCGCGCTATCTTGGTGTGCGCGGCGATCGCAACGATGTCGAAATTTCGGCGATAGCTTTCGGGCAAAGATGCCGCGAACACTCGCACCTCGTCGGATTCATCGGGGGAAGTAGACACGGGCTCAGCCTAGCGCGGGCAAAAGGCCAGCGCCTTTCAATGTTGTTTCGGGCGTGTGTTGCAGCATTACTTACCAGCGTCGGCGGCGGCCGGCCTGGCCAGCGGAAAGCCAGGAATTGCCGGGAAACCGGGGGGGAACGCGCTCGGAAACGTAGTCGGCAAGGTCGGAAAAGTGCTCGGCAATGGCGGCAAGGTGCTCGGCAACGGTGGCAAGTTGCTCGGCAACGGAAACGGAAACGGGAACGTATTGCGCCCCGCGTCAGCCACCGGCGCGCCTGCGTCAGTTGGACGCACCGTCGAGCCCGTGGTTGGCGTGCCGGTCGGGGTGCCCGGGCGACTTGGTGTCACCGCGGTGACGGTCGGGTTCGTTCCTACTTGTGGCCCCGAGGCCGCATCGATCAGCGGATTGACCGTGGTCGCGGGGGCTTGAGGATCGAGCACGAGCGGTGGCGCGCTCGAATCCGGTTGGTGCTGCTGGTAGAAAACCGCCGCCAAGGCCGCGCCGCCCAATCCGAGCACGATCAGCAAACTCAGACCGACCCACAGCCCGGCACGCGAACGACGTTTGCGCGCGGCGGCCGGCGGCGCGCCGTAGGTTGCTGCGACCGGTGGGTAACCGTAGGTGGCCGGCGGCAAATTGCCGGGCAATGCGCTGGCCCGAATGGCCTCGCGTACGGCTTCGTCCGAAACTTCCTGGGTGCCACCCTTGTAGGCGAGCATCGCCGAATCGCCGTCGGGTGGCAGCGTCTTTGGGATCGCCTTCGTGACCTCGAACGCTTGCGCCGGCCCGGTGTGCTGGGGCACGTTCGCTTGCGCTGCGCGCTGGAGTGAAGGTTCGGGACTCGCCGCGAGCCGCGCCGTATGACTCGGTGCGCTGGTGAATGGCGCGAGCGCCGAGCGCATTTCGAGCGCCGAGCCGAAACGCGCCTCGCGATCCGGGCGCAGGGCGCGCTCGACCACGGCTACGAGGCCTGGCGCGAGCCCTGGCTCGACGTCTGCCAAGTGACGCACGTTGCCCGAAACGACAGCCGCGACAATCGCCTCTACGTCGTCGCCGTCTGCGGGGCGCCTGCCTGCCAGCATCTCGAACAGGATCACGCCCAGCGAATACAGATCCGCGCGATGATCGACGTTCTCCGCCGCGAACAGCTGTTCGGGCGCCATGTATTCCGGCGTGCCCATGATCACGCCCGCGCGCGTGAGCCCCTTCTGGAATTCGGTGCTGGCGCGCAGCTTGGCGATTCCAAAATCGATCAACTTCAAGAGCGGGCCGGAGGTCGTGGGCACGATGAACACGTTGTCCGGCTTCAGATCGCGGTGAACCACGCCGATGGCGTGTGCCGACTCGAGCCCAGACAAGATTTGCAGCGCGAAATTGACGGCCTGCTCGGGCGGCAGCTTGCCGTGACGGTCCATCGCTTGCTGCAGCGGCTCACCGTGCAAGAGCTCCATCACGAGGTAGGGGGCGCCGTCTGCGGTTTGATCCACGTCGGTCACGTGGGCCACGTGCGGACTGCGAATGCGCGCGGAGACGCGCGCCTCTTGCAAGAAGCGCGAGCCGAGACCGGCGCGTTTGGCCAGCTCCGAGTGCAGGAATTTGAGCGCTACGCTCGTCTCGAGAAATTCGTGATGCGCCTCGTAGACCGTGCCCATGCCGCCGTCGCCGATCAAGCGCACGATCCGGTATTTGCCACCGATGACGTCGCCGACCGCGGGCCTCATTTGCCGACCACCGCTTTGCCTTGATCACGAATGCGCGTGTCCGCTGGCACGAAGCGCTCGTATTCGCGCTGGAACGTCAAGGTCTTCGGATCGGCGCGATCCACGTACAGCGTGCCCAGCAGGTGATCGGTCTCGTGCTGCACCACTACCGCGCGGAAGCTCTCCCACACGAAGTCGAGCGCGTTGCCCGCGCGGTCCAACGCTTGCACGCGCACTTTGCGCGGCCGCACGACCTGCCCGCGCATGCCAGGTACGGATAAGCAGCCCTCGTACATTTGGAAGCTGTCTTCGGCGCGGAGCTCCCCGCCGACACCGCCGCTCGGGACGAGCGGTGTGACGATCGGGTTGATCAGCACGGTCAATGGGATCGGTTCAAATTGTGGGTAGCGGGGGTTCTTGTCGACTTCGATCACGCACAGCTGCAGGGACTCGTAAACCTGCGGCGCAGCGAGCCCCGCGCCGTCTGCGTCGTGCATGGTCTCGATCATGTCCTCGATCAACGTCTGGATGAAAGGCGAGGCGATCTCGTTCGGATCGACCAAGTCTGCTCTCCGGCGCAACACCGGCTCGCCCATCTGCGCAATCTTGCGAATCGCCACGGGGGGATCCTAGTTCAAACTCGGTCTCGGGCACGAACGCCAGCGCGGCATTTTGCCACTCGCTGCAAGCCGGCTTCGACTTTTCAGCGGGAATGCCAGGGAATATCGCTCAGCCCTGCGACGTGATTTTCGTAGCGCGCGAGCACGAATAGAAGGTCACTCAAGCGGTTCAGATAGATCACGACCTCGGGCCGAATTGGCGAGGTCCGGCCTGCGGTCAGCGTCCGCCGCTCCGCCCGGCGGCAAACGGTGCGGGCTCGATGCAACTCGGCCGCGCTGGTGCAGCCACCGGGCAGCACGAAGTTCTTCAGCGGCTCGAGCGGCGCTTCGCCGCGATCGATCCACGCCTCCAGGCGCGCGATGTCGGCCTCCCCCAACATCGTCATGCGCAGCTTCTCTTCCTTGCCCGGCAGGCAGGCCAGCTCCGCGCCCAAGGTGAACAAGTCACTCTGAATCTGTAGTAGCGATTCGTCGGTTTCGGCCGACGCGCCCAGCGAGCGCGCGACCCCCAAACACGAGTTCAACTCATCGACCGTGCCGTAGGCCTCGACGCGCGGGTCGTCCTTCCCGACGCGGGCACCGCCGAACAGCCCGGTCTCACCGGCGTCGCCGGTGCGCGTATAGATCTTCATGCCCGCGAGCGTAGCCGCTCGAGACGCGAACTCAACCGAGCGCGGCCGAAATCGTGCTGTAGGCGTCCTTCCAAGTTTGCAGGTCGGCTTTGGCGCCATCGACGATGCTCAGACCGAAACCGGGGGGCACGGTCGCGTTCTCGTTGTGGTTGAAGCGGCGACGCCAGGCGATTTGGCCGACCAAGCGTACGCGGCGCTCGCTGCGCGGCGGCGCCATCTCGATCCACACTTCGTCGTCTTCCGGCGGCGCCAGCGTGCGGACGTACAGACCGCCTTCGCTGATGTTGTAGGTGAAGCCGAAGTCGTCTTTTTCGCGGCCTGCGCCGCGAAAGGCGACCGTGGTCCCGTACAAGATGCGCGCGCTGCGGCGATTGTTGACCGCGCCGCCTTTCAGGTCGTTCGAGGCGAACAGCACGTTCTCGGGCGGAGCGAACGCGTCGATCACACCGACGCCCGTGTTTCCGTCGAGGCTTGCGCGGATCGCCTGTAAATCCCGCGGGTTCGCGCAGACGATGAAGTTTGCCTTACTGCCCGCGTTGCGCGAAAATTCGATCGTGGTGGCGTAGTCATCCGCGAGCTCAGCGTTGAGCACGGCCAGCGCGATGTTCTCCTGCTGCGCAAATCGCGCGGCGTCTTCCTTGGTGACCGCGAACATCACGGAGTAGCCCGCGTTGCGCAGCACGCGTCCTAAAACGGTGCGTCGCGTCTTATCGCTCTCGGCGATCAAAGCCGTGCCGCGCGTCGACGCGGGCAACGTGCCCGCTTCACGCGGCAGCGTGCGTAGACGGGTGAGCAAAGGGCGCGTGCTGCTCAACGGCAGCAGATCGTCCGCGCCCCAGCTGAAGGCGTCGCTGAAGCCCAGATCGCCAATCTCACGGGACAGCGCGATGATGGGCAAGCGCGCGTGCTTCGCGCTGCTGCGCGTTTGCACCGCCAGCGACTCGGACTCTTGGCTGTCGAGCAGCAGGGCCATCGCGTCATGAGACTCGAGCCAACGCCCAGCGTCTTCTGGTGTCTCCGCCGCGTGCAGCGTGAATGCGGCCTGCTCTGCCGCGACCGACAGCGCCATCCGCTCCTCGCGTCGAAAGCGGCCGAACGCGAGCATTTCCCGAGTTTCCATGAAACAGTTAGAACGGCCGTTGTCGCACGCTCTAAAGCCCACGCCGTCTCGACTCGATGCGCTTCGTGATTCCCTAAGAAGCGCCCGAGTCGGGGTTTTTCTGCCCCGACTCGAAGCTTCGACGTCTGAAAACGCTATGCCGAGAAGATCTGCTGAATTTCGCCTTCCATCGCGGAAGGTAGGACTTTGCGGGCCAGCGCCAACTCTTGAACGAGCAGGCTGCGGGCTTGATCGAGCAGGCGGCGCTCACCGAAGGACAAGTCCTTGTCGAACTTCAGCCGGTACATGTCGCGAAGAACCTTGGCGATTTCCGACGGGAGCCCGCTCTTCAACATTTCCGTGTAGGCGCGGAACCGACGATTCCAAGGTTGCAGATCGACCGCTACCTCGGGCGCCTTCAGGATCTCCAAGATGTTTTGGGCCTCCTTCTTCTTCATCACCGGTCGCAGGCCAACTCGCGCTGCTGCCTCAGTGGGCACCATCACCTTGAGCCCGCTGTCCTTGATCTTGATGACGTAACAAGTCGTCTTACGGCCGCCTAGGTCGCGATCCTCGAGCTGCTCCACCTCACCGACGCCGTGCGCCGGATGCACTGCCATATCACCAGCTTTGAACGTGTAGCCCTTTAAGACTTCTGCTGTATTCACCGACGATTGCCCTCTCGTATGGAAGCAAAGGTGCGACGCCCACCGAGGCGCGCGCACCTTCGCGGCGCCGTAGTTGGCTCCTGCTCACGCATTGTGCGTCAGCGCCAACCACGACGAGAAACCCTCCTGCACTCACGCGAAGGCCGTCCTAGCTTCTACCCGACCGCCGCAGTGCAGCACCGGGGAGTCCTAGCACTGTATTATGCCTTAGGTCAATCAAGCAGCTCTTTACGTTCTCGACTCGCTCCACTCGCTATGACTCCGTAACGATCGTTTACGAGGAAATAGGGCGCCTGAGTGAACCTGAGTGCTTGTCCTACACGGTCGTACTCATGGCGACGCTTTAGGCCTGCTCCTGCGAGGCAGATTCAGGATTTGCGAGAGGTCACCTAGAACTGAAGCGCGTAGCCCGCGGACCAGAGCGGCAAGTTCGAGTTCGACGTAAAGCTTCAGCAAGTCCTGGCTCGCGCTGACTTCGGCAACGTCATTTAATTCGAACAAGCGCCCGGCGGAACTCTGCGCGAGCGTCGACCAAGCGTTGCGAAGTCGCTTGGTCGCGTCATCTGTGGAGTCTTGCCATGCTCCGGAGAGGTACATCGTTGTGGCAACTTTGCCATTGCCAATTGGCCGTGCCGTGATCGCGACGGCGACGGTGGATTGCAATAGCCCGCCGGCAGCGCGCTGCCACTCATCGGCGAAGGGGCCTGGCGCGAACAAGACCGCCGCATTGCTCGATACGAGCTCGGGTAGCGTCGAGAGCGCGGCCCCGCGTAGCGCGGCCGGCGAATGCTTCAAGCGCTCTTCGGCGTACGCCTCGACGATTTTCGCCTGCACCGGATCGCCAACGGAGATCGCCAGCAACCGGTCATCGACGGTCAGCAGCGTTTCGGGCGTTTGCCCAATCACGCCCGTGATGCGGGTGAGCCCAGAATGCGGCCGCTTGCTCACCGCTCCTGCCAGTAGTCGCTCGCTGAAGCGCGCGCGGGCGAGCGGGGCGACGCCGCGCGGCAACTCAGCGACATATAACGTGGAGTAGGGGAAGCTCGCGACGCCTGCCTCTGCCAGTGATCGCAGGTCTACACCGCTCGCTTCGGCGAAGGCATCGAAGCGCGCACTCGGAATGATCTGCAAGATCGCCTGTCCAAGCTCCGGCTCAGCCAGGATCTGTTGCGGTTTGATCAAGAGCAGCCAGCGCAGGCCAGCCGACGAAATGAAGTCGCTCAGCGGACCGCGATGCAGTGGCCGCACCGGCGGTGTGGGAGCGGGCGCCTTGCTGGGGGGCGCCGCACAAGCCATCGTCCACACTGCCGTTAGCAGCAGCCAGCGGATGCGAGCGGCCATCGACGTTTACGAGACGGCGGTGCGGGGCTGCGTTCAGTCGTCCGAGTCGTCGTCGCTCTCATCACCGCCGGTGATCGGCGTGTGACGACTGGCATTGACGAGCTCTTTCAACTCTTTGCCGACTTTGAAAAACGGCAAACGCTTGGCGGGCACCGGCACGGGTTGCCCTGTGCGCGGATTCCGCCCGGCGTATGGCTTGTAAGGCCGTACGGTGAAGCTGCCGTAGCCGCGGATCTCAATGCCTTCGCCACGTTGCAGCGCTTCGGTCATCGCGTCGAACACGCAATTGACGACCATCTCTGCTCGGGCCTTGGTCAGCTCTCCTCGGGCGGCAATGGCCTCGATGAGCTCACTTTTGGTCATCTGCTCGCTGCCTCCCTCGGCTCAACAAGGCACCAAGGTTCTGCTCTAACGCCTCAATTGTCAACGCCTTTTCAGGAACACAGCGCCCGCCCTCGGCGGCCGATAGCGCACGTTGTGTGCTGGAAGCGCGGCCGGGGTGCCTGCCCGCCCACCCTCGAGCGCCTTTCGCCGCTCGGCTACGGCTCCACTTCGCCGTACTCGACGTAGTCGAGGACACCGCCGCGCGACGTCTCCAAGCGCGCCCTCACTGGCCCGCCCCCCAACCACACCGACCCCCACTCTACCACCCCACACCTCTCCTCCTCCTTACTCAGGATGACGTCCTTATCCAGGATGAGGTCCTTGCCCAGTATGAGGCGGAGTTTGGTTGGGGGGCCGGGGGGAGAGATCCAGCCTAGGCGGAGGGTGTGGGGTGTCCGGTCGGCGGGCAGGGGGAGCTCGAACTCCAGCGCGGCGCTGGCGGTCGGCGAACTCGGGCGGAGGCGCAGGCCGCGGCCGCCAGAGGCGCAGGGGACGAAGTCGGGCTGTGCCCAGCCATTGTTTACGGCGAGCGGGGGCCACTCGGCTTCGGCTTCGAAGCGCAGAGCGCCCGGGGTCGGCACATAGGGCGTCAGCTCGCCGCGCGCGGAACTCGCGCTGGGAGAATACGAGTAGCGAAAGCTGAGTGGACGGCCGAGTCGATCCCACAGCCACCAATCGTGCGCGTCGTGCTCATAGCGCGCGATCACCACCTGCTCGTGTGCGTCGAGCTGACCCGGATCGTGGCCCAGGTTGAAGCCGTGGTCGGTGTCGACGAACACCAAGCCGTGGTCGATGCCAGCGCGCTGCAGGACTTCGGCTTCGAACATTGGGCGGCCGCCTTCGCGTTCGGCGAGGGCGCGATGCGCGAAGCTTGCGTGGATCGCAAAACCGACGAGCGAGAGCGGCAGCGCGACGATGCGCCATTCGAGTCGCACGATGGCAATCGCCAGCAGTACGTGTTCGATCGGCAAGAGGTCGGCGAACAAGCGTGTGCCGCCACCCGGATAGCTGCCATCGAAGTAGAAGGGCGCGTACGCGAGCATGAAGCCGAGGCATCCGTAGAACAGAACGCGCACTCGGCGGTCAGCGCGGGCCAGCCACGCGCCCACGGGGCAGAGCAGCGCGAGTGGGGCCGCGTTGGCGATGTCGATGCTGTGCACGGCGAGCCGTCGCACGGTCACGCCGAGCGCTTCACGCAGGCCGTAGCCGCCTGCCAAACGCGCGCGTACGTATTCGCCGTGCTCGTACAAACAGCCGACCTCGCGGCCAAAACCGTAACGAAAGCAGCCCGGTGGGCCGTCGGCGAGCGCGTAGTACGCGAGCTGCGTCGACGCAAAGAAGCTGCCCGTCGCGGAGCGTTGGTAGCACAAGAGCAGCGCTACACCGGGCACGAGCCCCGCGCCGAACCACGCCCAGCGCCGCGCGCTCGGCTCCAGCAAACACAGCGCGAGCAGGGTGCCCACCGCGCCGGACACGGGCCTGGTCGCAATCAACCAACCGAGCGCGAGTCCGCTCGAGAGCGCATCCCAACGCCCTGCGCGTACCGCCGTGAGCATGCCTATGCACAAGAGCAGCGCGCACAACCCGTGCGACATGGTGTCCGCGGTGTGATAGCGGAGCGCGGCGCACAGCAGCGATAGACCCGCCGCCACGCGAGCCACGTCCAAGCGTCCGCTCAGCTCACGCGCCAACGCGTACGTCGCGAGTACGATCAACGCCGCGAGCGCTGGCCCCACGAGCATCGGCGCGCGCAGCAAAAATCCAAGCGCGAGCACCGCCGCGTATCCTGGCGGAAAGATCACCGACAGCGCGTGCGGCGCGCTAGGCAGCAAGAACCGCCCGCCAAATGCGGCGAGCGGTGACGCGACCGGAAACGCGAAATAGCCATGCGCCATGGCCCGCGCCTGCAGGTAGTAGCTCGTGGCGTCGATGATGCGCGGCCCGCCATGCAGGTAGTAGCCGACGTAGCCGGCCGACGAGAGCGCTGCGCTGACGGCCAGCGCTGGCAGCACGAAACGGGCCTTCCGCGTGGATCCGAGCCAGCGTCGACCGCGTGCGTGCAGCAGCGGTACGAGTGCAAAGGCCACGGCGAGTGCGGCCCAAGCGACGCCGTCCGGCGGCCGGCCGAGCGTCGTGTACGGCGAGCTCAAGGCGTGGCTACCGCCCAGATTTGAAACAGCGCGCGCTCCTTCGTGCTGGACCCGAATTCGAGCGCCACTTCCGGCGCGCCGGGAGGCGGCAATGTCACGCGCGTCTCGGTCCAGCCGTCGCTGGGGGTCAGCTGCACGCGCGCCAAGGCTTTGCCGGACGACAGCACGTCGAACTCGACCTTCGCCGTGGGCGCGCTGCGCAGCACCAAGACCAGCGGTTTGTCGGGCGCCAAGTGTCGCAGCCGAAATGACTCGGTCACGCCCGGCGGGACGATGCGCGCCGCGTCCCATAGGTCTTCGCGTGGGCGAGCCGGGTTTGGCAAGAGCTTCATGAACACGAAGCCGATGTGCTTCACCGAGAGCGCGTAGCCGTGTTCTTTCTCGCTCACGAGATCGGCCTGGTCGACCGAATCGAGCACGTGCTCGCCGGGCGCGAGCGAGTAGGGCACGCCGCTGCGATCGAGCGGCTGCCAGCGCGGGCGATATAAAACCTTGCTCGCGCCGCCGCAGATCACGTTGCCACGGACAGGCACTTCACCCACGCGCGTGCCGAACCAGAGCGGAAAGTCAGACCACCAGCCGGGGTAGATCGCGAGCAAGTCCGGGCGTTCTGCAGGGGGGATGCGCTCGATCAGCTCTACCGCGGCCGCGATGTTGGTGCGCGTCGCGCGCGCGAAAGGCAGCCCGCGAAAACCGCCCAGACCGATCACATCCAGCGCTGGCACATCCGAGGCGTAGGGGATGGCGCCAGCGTCACCGATCAAGACTCGCTTCGACTGCAGCGCCGCGTCGTGCCGGATCAGGGCGCCGGCCGTCAGGTGCTGATCCAAAATGTTGCGCGAGGCGCGCCCAAAAAACCATAGCTGCTCTCGAAAGCGGGGCGCTTGGTGGTACACGAAGCAGCCTGCAGCGAGCACGGCGGCCCCCGCCAAACCAGCGCTCCATAGCTTGCGTGAGCGCCACGCCTGGGTGAGCAGCACTGCGAGGCCGAGCGTGGAAGCGAGCAGCAGCCAAGCCACGGCGGGCATGGTGTAGCGCTCGTTCTGCCACCGCACCTGACCGTTCAAGGCGACGATCATCATCCAGCTGATCACGCTCGCCCAAAGCACCAACGCGGCGCGCCGGGTGCTCGAAAAAAAGAACGGCGCTGCCGCTAGCAGCCAGGCAAGCCAGCCGTACGCCGGCGCGTCCGAAAAGTGGTACTGGGTGACGCGTAAGATTTGGTACTTGAAGTGAAATAGCCAAGCCTCCCAGACCGCCTGTGGCGTGAAGAACGGGTGATTCATCTCCAGCTTGACCAACGCGCCCGCGGCCGTCGATTCACCGGTCAGAATGCGGTTGGCGAGGCCATGAGCGAGCAGCACGACCAGCGCCGGCGCGCCCGCTAGCAGCAAAAGCTTCAGGATCTGCCGCGGGCCACGAGCGCGCGCCAGCCAGATCGCGGAGCACGCGAGCACCAACAGCGCGGCCCCACCTTCGGGCCTGGTGGCCACGATGCTCAAACCCCACGCGCCGAGCACCGCGGCGGGCTTGTACAGATTTGCTTCGGGCTTCGAGGCCAAGTGCGAAAGATCGTCCCAGGCGATCACGGCGCCGCTCCACAGCGCCAGAAACAGCGCCACTTCCATGCCGCTGAACAACGACCAATCGAGTGCGCCGACGCACAGCACGCCCGGAGGCAACAGGTAGGTCGCCGCGCGCGGCAAGCCGACGCACAACCGGCGCGCCGCGACGAGCAACGCAAATACGCTCACGCACGCGACGATCGCGGCCCAAGCCATCAGATCGAGCTTGCGAAAGCCGAGTAGATAGCCAACGGCGAGCACGAACGGATACAAGAGGCTCGTGCCGCCGCTCGAGTAGCCCGCGCCCGTCGACCATTGAAACGGCTTACCGCGCGCCGTCTCGCGCGCGAAGTCGAAATGAATGAACACGTCGTCGAGCGGCGCGGACCAGGTGCCGAGGATGCGCTCTTTGGCCAACATGGGGTACACGTCGGGGCGCGCCCAAGCATAGGCGTGCAGGGTCTGCAGCTTCAGCGACGCATAAAATCGGCAAGCCACCAGCAGCGTGCACGCGCCCGCGAACAGCAAATACAGGATCGGCTCGAAGCGAGCGAAGCGCGTACTTTCATCGGGCGCATGCTCGCGTTTGGAACCAGAGGCGAAGCGCTCGGGGGGATTTTCGATTTCGGCCATAGGCGCCGCGCGCCATTTACCATCGCCCGGGCCAGAGTTAGCCGAGTTCCGATTTCAGCGCTGTTTCTCCGAAAAAAAACGCCATGTTTGGCCAATAAGTTGGGCAAGTACCCGAACGCGGGGCGTCCGAGGCAGCGTTTACCGAAAGTGTGTCGATCGCAGATGCGGGAATGCGTGAAGCAAGCGCAATTGGTTTTTCGCGCTTGGAGCTTGCGGGAGCGGCGTGGAGGCGCTCTACTACATCAGGTCCCGCAAGCGGGCTCGAGTTCGAAACAGATATGCGTTGGTTCGTTGAAGTGTCCCGCGTAGGGGAGAACGGTGTCGCGGACGAATACTGCGTCGAAGCGAAGCAATGGCAGGCCGCGTTGCAAGAGGCTCGCAAGCTTCGCGGCGACACCGGTGCGCTGTCCAAGTTTTCGATCGAGCTGCTCGACCGCGGCTACCGCGCGGTCGATCCATCGCTCAAGCTTCGCTACCTGATCAACGAAGCTCCAGCCGATGCGCCCCTCACCGGAGAGTCGTCTAGGAAGAACGGCAACCGGGCCGAGGCAACCGGCGGCAAGCCGCGCGTCACTGAATCGCTGGCGCCGAGTGCGTACGCCACGTCGCTCGCGCCAACGCCGTTCACGACCTCGCTCGCGCCGCCGGCGACGTCGAGCCCCGTGCCCCGTCCAAGCTCGCACGCCGCGCCGCGTCCGACCTCGGTCGTGCCCGCGCGCGCGCTGTCCGCCGAGCCCCCGCGTGCCGCGCAGCTGGTCGTGCCGGACGATCCCGTACCGCCCGCGCCGCCAGTGCCGGGTAGCGCGAGCCTCCCGCCTCAGTCTCTCCCGTCGCAGTCGCC
>Ga0247760_1000202_pt1 | contig 67379 bp, 52 predicted proteins | sample UWRJL171409R4_FD_179936 | JGI IMG/M metagenome (GOLD analysis project Ga0247760, IMG submission 179936) | Plant litter microbial communities from Arlington Agricultural Research Station in Wisconsin, United States - UWRJ-L171-409R-4 | ecosystem: Environmental > Terrestrial > Plant litter >... | reverse complement strand
GGTGTTACAATACCATACCAAGGCTACCTAACTATGCAAACAAAACCGTACCTATCCTGACTTGCAGATGAATAAAAGCATCACCCGGCGACGGTTTCCGCATTCAGCTTGCCTTTGCCGTCTTACAGTTTGTCAACTCATCAGGTGTAACCCCCCACAAGCATCTTGCGTGCTGCATCAACAGGGCCATGCGATAACCACCGCTGTGGATTGTTGAATCAAACATGCTGTCGCGGACACTGACCTTGACCGTCGCGCTGACTACGCCAATCAGGAATGCCAGCTCGTCACCGTCATCCGTGGCCTGCTTTCCAAAGAGTGGCCCGCCGGACCAGCCATGGTCAACGTACGGGTTGGCGATGAGCGCTTTCCCGCTATCCGTGGAATCCTCGACGTCGTTGATGATGACCTTGTCCTCGAGGGTCAAGACCTGGCCGTCGAGGAAATCACTGAAGCACGTTAGTCCTGGACCCAGAGCCCTCATGACAGAAAGAGGAGACTTACGCAGGATAACCAGCACTCAGCCATGTCTGGCCCTTGTATTCGTCGTCGTTGAAGCGAACATTGGCACCGAAGTAGCCAATGTCCGGCAGGCTCTTCTCGAGACGGCAGGCGACATAGTCACGGCCATTCAGGGGATTTGCGGCATCGACCGCGATTCCATCAGGGATGCCAACACATTCCTTGCTGAAGATGGGCTTGCCCCAGGGCTGGTCGTCAGGGATCTGGCCGACCTTTGTGCCGTCAAAAGCGGGGATGTACTCGAGCGACCATCCGTCAGTCCGGTTGGCGACGCAGTGGTTGGTGGTGATGAAGATGCGGGTGCCGATGAGCGTCCCCGTGCACATATACGGCCGCGGCCCATTACGCATGATCACTTTGCCCATCAAGTTGTACGGGTAGTTCAGCTGGTCCGAGAAATCAACTTGCTTCCGCATGAACATCAACGTCGCGTTGGGGGCGATCTTTTCCAGCATTGGAGCGTGAGGATCGAAGAACGGGATAACCTTGGGGTTGAAGACGGCCAAAAACAGAAGGGAACGCATTTTCGACAAGGTAAACGAATGTAAGGCTCACGGCCGCTTGGAAGTAAACGAGTGAAAACCGAGGACGCTCGGGTTTCCCTCCATCCATGAAAGAAGAGGATCTCCCCGAGGTTTAAATTTCCGTGGACTGCAGTGTGGCCCCCTTTCTCGTGGCTCAGTCCGGGTCCTGCTGCAATGGCGATGCCTTGCCGTGGTTCGCTGCTCTCAAAGTTAGGCGCATCTAACTTGATGCTGCGCTCCGATATCCACGTGGAATTCGTGAAATATGCTTTGTGGCAGGAACGCAGGACCGTAACAAGTCGGGTTCGCAACGGCGGCCAAAGAAAAGGCGGCGGTCCTGGTCGGGAGGCGTTGTGGGGCTTGATTGGCCGAAGCTTAAAGCAAGCTCTTGGACCTGGGGGCGGTTGATTGCTTGGCGCCACCCTCTTGGCTACAAACCAGCGGCAGAACCCGCTAAAAATGGCGGCAGACTCACCCGACATTGTTTATGTCTTGAAACTTTGTTGACTTGATGAACAGCCCTACATGCTAGGTTGATCTCGCGAACGGCAGGCTCCGCCAAAACAAGGCGCACTCACTAAAAGCTATACTATAGCAGTGCAATCCACAGCAGAATGCAGCCAGCTATGCAACGAATAGTAAAGTTCGCTGCAGCGATCTTTAGTACCTAGTATCCGTAATTTGGGGTTTTGTGTCCGGGATCCTAGGTTTAACATCCTGAATTCCGGCTCCTTAGATTCCATAGCTCTGAAAAGTGCGGTACCAGTATTTAAAAATATAATATAAATTATTAGCCTCTACGAGTCTTTACCTCTAATAGTATAAAAGGTACGTTTATCTTATCCTCTTAGCAGTATTCTTATTATGTAAAGATAACTAAGCCGATAAATCCTTACCTTAAGCGGAATAGAACTAATAAGAATTTTCTAAAAGTAACGAAAAATATTATATATTAAGGTAACGAAATGAGCTACCGTTATAGGGCTGATATTTATATTATATTACGTTATAAAGGTTATTATTACGATTACTATTCTACTTAAGATACCTCTTTCCTAACACTACTTATAGAAATAGTACGGAGATTAAAGCTCGAAACCTGCTTATTACTTACTTTAAATAAGAGAAAACTTACATTTTACTAGTTAAAAGAATGTTAGTAAACTTTAAACGATAAAAGTACTAACTGTCTAAGAAGGCGGTTAAAGAACTGTTAGATAATAACTAATTTTATAATAAGGTAGTATATAATAAAAAGGAAACTTTAATGTATATAACGTAGTAAAACGTAAGGGGGAAGGTAGAGAAGGACTAGTGTAATAGTATATATATTTAATTTCTAACAGAAAGTTTACTAATACGTTTTATAAGCTATATAAACATTTAAAAACTGTTAGAAAACTAAAAATATATATATTATATTAACCCTTATATTCTTTAACGTTAGTGTTAACTTAAGTTTAACTCTGTTTTTACCTTTTTCCTTACGTTTTACTGCTTTTTAATATATGAGTAAAACGCTGTAATCTTCCTGTCGGGTTAGGATAATCCGCTTACTTGTAAAGTAAGAGGGAGATTTAAACTTAAGCTTATTAATATTTAAATCGTCAGCCTACCGCCTAATATCCTACTTGATTCCTTCTCATTCTCTTTTAAACCTATATATACTATTAGTTAAAAGAAGTTAGTAATGCTAGTTTACTTAATGCTTACGGCTTAAAGGGTAAGCTTATTATTATTTACTTTATTAATCTCGTCTTTAACTTTACGCTATATATATACCCTTTCAAAGTGATATTTCCAAGTATATTAACAGTATAAGTCGCCTTTATAATCTTTAATGAAGTAAGGATAACGTTTCTGTTAGTAAAGCTTATACAGTTTTAAATCTGTAAGGACACCTTTGCTGTTAGGAGCTGGGATGTAAGTAACATATTTCTTAGCCCATACCAGATTATAAGGCTCTTAGCTACGCTTATCAAAATAACGTTAGGTCCTTCTGAATGCGTGCTTATACTGGATGAATTAATAAGGCTTAGGCTTGCGGTGGGCTTCGAACGGAATAGCAGTTCTCTTAAATGGTAGCTGCCGTTTCTTTAAGATCGGGGAATCGGGCATTGTAAACCAAATGCTGGCCTGGGCCGTCGTAATAGGAAGTGGGGGTGGGCGTTAATGTAGGAAGTAAGTTGTTACAGCTGTCGCTGTTGAGGGGAGGGGAGAAACAGCCCCTTTTATTAACGATGGTCTGGACTGCGCCGCTCCGCAGACGGATAAATAGAAACGCTAACAGTCACGCTTATACCCTAGAGCGAATGAGGGTAAGGAACCTTACGATGTCGTTTATGCGGTTAGATTAAAAGGGCTAGCAAGGCCGCTACCGCTGCCCCTTACGCGAGATGTCCGAGGAGCTGGCAATAGTGTAACGAGGTAGGCTGTAGTTGGGGTTAAGGCGATTAGAAGTAGCGGCTGTAATATAAATGTGGCGAGATAATGTAGGAGAGAAGTTATTACAGTTATTGCCTTTGAGGGGAGGGGGAAGTTACTCCTTTTATCTATAAAGCTTTAGCTCTGACGAAATGTATTGTTTTGCGGATAGTTAAACAGAAACACTGACGATAAGGCTTTTGCTTGAAAACGGATAAGAGTAAGGAGTACTGCACGACGTCTTTATACATATCCTTATAGCTTTTAACTTATCTTTCCTTAATGTTACTTTATAATATTCTTAGACTGACTTAGTTAGCTGGTAATCCACAGCTAATCTTTTTTCTCCTTTATATACGACTGTAATCGTCGCTCTTCGAGAGACAACTAATAAGGGGCTTTACTACGGACTTAACTGTTCTGTTTGCTTTTTACTTTGTCGATAATATTAGATTCGCTGTTAGTTTTAGTACCTTTAGAAAGATTATTATTATCATTATTGTTATTAGCGTTAGAGAGAGAATCGCTTTGACTCGATATGGTATCGTTTATCTTTTCGGTCTTAATGTATTTAGCTAGCGTTATTTTGGGTTAAAGGGGATGGCTTAACTGTCTCTGTACTGTAGTTATTTCCCGAGCGTAGTTACGTATGGATTTAAGGCATAGCTATAATATAATTACGCTCTTATCTGTGTTTAAGAAGCTAAAGTTACTTTTTAATAAGGCTTTAAAAGATATGTTATCTTTAAGAATCTACCTTTATGCTATTTCTGTTAGTTAAAAAAGGTACTTAGCACGAAAACCGTATACTTTATAATTATCTATTAGGATCTCTTTTAAGGTCTTTAAATTAATAGGTTTTGCGGGTCTTGCCTAAAGGCCTTATAGCTGTCTATTATTATGAACTTTACAGTTATTGCCTTTTAGTGTCGAATCTTGTCGGCTGTGCAGATAGGTTAGGTTTTTCTATAGGTCCAGTTCGAAGTGAACGACCAAAAACTTTGAAATTTTCCTACTTTGGCCCACCCAATCGCATGCTTGCCCTCTAAGTACTCTGTTCTGGACGGCTCGGGCCAAAACACACCATTACAGGGATCACAAATGACAACCCCGGGCCGCCGGAACACAAACACCAGCCCCAAGAAGCAACAGAGACGTAAGAAGACTACTCCTGGGCCTCCAAAGGGGTCTGCACCACATTTAGTACCCAGTATACGTCGTCGACTGTCAGCTTGGGAGATTACAGCTACTCCAAGCCCTCCACGAAGTAGTCGTGAGGAATCCAGTGCCCGCGCTCGACTTGCGCCTGAGCCCAGCCCTGGTGTTGAGCCCACCCTTGGCACCAACCCTGGCACTAGCTCCGGCAACATCCGAGAGGTGAGAACTAGACTAAGCCTTGGCAGCAACAAGAAGCGTTCACGGCCTTCATTGATTATAGCTGGTGAGTCTAGCAAGCGGGCTCGTATGGGTGGCGCCACCAAAGGTTTGGTGAGAGATGTGGGTTTCTTCCCGGGGAGCCCCACGAAGAAGTCTCGCAGTTTGACGGTCGCATTGATAGGGGAGGGTTTCTGGCTCTAGATCTATACAGACATTATACAGTGGCCCTCTGAGGCTCTCCAAGCATTGTAGAGATAGTAGGAATGCATGTAGATTACGGAATGGTATCTGATTCCGCTGTAAAATGTTGGCAAACACGAGAAAATTCATTTCGTGGCGTGGTGGTGAAGGGTTGCAACTATGCAGAGGATTTTGGGTAGGGATGCCTCTCTAGGAAAAAGGGGATGCCCTCCACTCTACGACAAATCCAAATAGCCTTTATAATACTTGTGTCAGTGGCGCTAATGGCGGGCTTTGGTTGGAACTAGGCCTGCTGCAAAGTTAGTTTCATTCGTTGCACAGAACAAAGTACTTGCCCTCCTGACCTCAAATAGTCAGACCAAGCTTAGTCGCAAAAACTAGAGAAAAAAGCCTCCCTGATAGGCTCGGTGGGTTTGAATGCGTGAATGTGTAGCGAGCAGAACGTAGTAGAGGAGCTGATGTAGGCGCACTCACAACTTCGCCGTCTCCATTCTGGCTCGCAAGAGGTGTCCGCACGGAGGCCTCGCTGGAGGATATTGTCTTGTTCAAGAGTCAGTCTGAGAGAGAGAGTGAAACCGGATTGTCGGATGTGCCCCCGAGCTCAGACTCCGACCCGCAGCCCGGTCTGTATTCTGTGGAAGAAATATGGCTGCGGGAAAGTAGGGCTGTTAACTTCTCACATGTAGTGAGTCCTCTTACCCCATTCGGAGGGTAAGAGGACGAGGTCACTACCTGGAGAGGTGTGGGGCCTTACAGACAGCCCTCCTTTCTCGCAGCCATCTTTCCTTCACAGAACACAGAATGTGCCGCTTCGTGTAGTATAGGGGCGGGAATTATTGCCGATCTGGGGAGGATGAGAAGCTTGCTGAAAAGTACAAACGTAGTTAGTGAGAAAGTATTCTTAGGCAGGAAGGCCTTGATATTTAGGTGCATACTTTCATCATTTCACTTTTTTGCTCTGAATCGACGCGTTCCTCATGAGGGTTGGTAATATATTCTAGCTTTGGAGACTTTTTTCATTTTGGTTTGGGGTGTTCCTCCGCTGTGAAAATCTCATGGTTTGAGTTGCAGGTGGCTGTTTTCTGGGCTCTCTCTAGATAACTGATCAAATACGTGTATTGAGTGCCAGAATCTGAAATAGCGGCACTTTCAAAGTGTACTCAGCTGTGTGGGAGGCTCCCTTCGGTACGGCAACAATTGCCAGGGCAGTGGCCAACATTCCGGCCTAGTCGACTGCCATATTTTTTCTTCTTCAGCTTTTCCACTTCTTCCTGAAGGTCTGCATTTAGGAGGGCCTCTTTCACCCTCATTCGGATGTGCTCCATTTCAACAAAGCCTTCAGGGGCTAGTTCAGAAAATGCGTAGAAGCATTTTTCTAGTCGGTAGAACTGGCCACAATAGGGGCATGTAGTGGAAGGGTTCCCGGCCTTCTGAGTTGGCTGTGCCTTGGGCTTTTTTGCCGCTTGTGGGCTCTTCTGCCGCTCTTTGATCCACAGCCCGCACCACGCTGTCGTTTCCAGCTATTGTTTTATCCCCCCATCACTACTGAGTTCGACTTCGCTCCTTACTTGAACAGCCAAGCACCAGGACGGCTGGTAGGGCCTTCTTATGTCAGCAGGCTTGGACCATTACGACAATGCACACATGCACTCTTCGGTCCCACTATAATCAGCGAGCCACTAGACCAATCAAGGCGCCAATGAGGCATTTTAACCACCCCTCCCACAACCCTCTACCCACCTCCCTAAAAACTAACCATTCAGATTTCCATTTCCAGCTACAAGAATAACCTGCATAATGCAGCTAATGCAGTGTACCACCAAAATGGCCAGAAGAAATATGTTGGAGAGTCAGGGATGGGATGACTGAGCTATCCGAGAGCGGCCTCCTGCTCCTCAGAGCCTTGCCCTAGTTAGCACTTTTTCCTTCTTCTCCTACACTTTCATCCCCCTCACCAGTGCTGATGCGTTTTGGTACCCTGGTTTAATTTGTGAGAATGGCGGATTCAGATAGCACAAGCGCAACACTCGTTGGATCCGACGACAGAAGCGACGCTCCCCAGGTGAATACAGACGCCCATTCCAGACATTTTCGCTCCGCTCACTATACCGTAATCAGCTATGCCAGTCTTGCAAAAACCTTGACCTTAGCATCGACAAATTCGTTATCAGTTCCAACACACCGACCGCTCCGGATAGCTCCCCTGCCGCGGCAACCGAGACACCGCGCAAGGTTCGTTTGACGTCTGGAAATGTCAGCAAGATCTTTGCGAGAGTTGGGCAGGTCCAGGAGCGACGCAACATTTGTCGCCTCTGCGAATTGACTTGCATGGCCATCGATCGGTACAGTGGCCGGGGTGCGGTCGAGACAAGCGCTGACATCTACCTCACTTGGGAGGTTGACGGACGGCAACGAGCTGCCGAGTCGGATCGTCTCATCAACCGGACTCGGAGAATCCGGCTCACATGGAAGGAAAAGGACGGAAAGGAAGAGACCGTCTACCTCGTCTTTGTCGCCCCAACAGGTGCTCGTAGGCTCAACTCGGATGCGTACGCCAGCAAGGCAACCGAAACGCATTTCCTAGGGCGGGGCCTCTTTGATACGCGGGAAAAGCAGGCACTGATGAAGAGCTGGATCGATCTTTGCGTTGAGAAACACGGTTTAGGCTGTCAAAACAAGCACGGCAAGTCGTCTGAATTCCGCCAGCTCGTCGAGAGCACATACTTTGGCGTCATTGACGTCATTGACATGCAACTCAAGCCATTGCCCTTTGTCAACGGACAACCGGAACGCTACGTGGCCCTCAGCTACGTGTGGGGCGGGGGCAATCCGTCGACGAGTCAGAAACCTTACACAACGACGCGCGCCAATGTCATGGTCCACATTCAGCACGGCGGTCTTGAGAAGGCCTGGGATAAGTTACCCCGGACCATACAGGACACCATCCTCTTGGTCAGTCGGCTGGGGGAGCGCTACCTCTGGATCGATTCCTTGTGCATTGTGCAAGACAGCAATAGTTCCTGGGAGCTCAACGCCAAATCCATGCATCTCGTATACGGCAACGCCCACTTCACTATTTGCGCGGCTGATGGCAACGCCGAGACGGGACTGCGCGCTGTGGACACGGTGCTGCGGACGTTTGAGCACGGCGACCATAGAAATAGCCGAACAACTACGCGTACGCCGGTTCCCGCTCCCAGCAATACCTCGCCAGTGGCCCAGACGGGTCGTGCTCGACACAGAGCGTCCTCGCCCTTTCCTACTAGTAGCTCAGCGAGCAGTATTACTAGTAGTAGTCAACAAGCTACAACAGCAGCTGCCAGTCATCCATCAAAGACTGCTATTAGTTCTACTACTGCTGCTGGTGGTAGTGGTGGTGGTGGTACTCCCCGATTGAGCATGGCGGCTCAGGAGATGCGACAACATCGGAGAGCCACAGATGAAGCCAACCTGCCGCCGTTGACAGCCGAGTGCTTGCCTGGGATACGTCTCCTGGTATCTCGGCCGACCGAAGCCGTCATCCAGGATTCTCCCTGGAACCAAAGGGGCTGGACCTTTCAAGAACGTCTCCTCTCCCGCCGATGTCTCATCTTTGCAGAAGGCCATGTCTACTTTCAGTGTCGCTCCGCCGTCATCTCGCAGCACATCTTCACCGACGGCGGCGGCGCCGACGGCTGGTCGCTAGACTGGACCAACTCGCCTCTGCGAACGCTTGGCGAGCTCCGACGTCGTGCCTTTTGGTTCTACATGAAGTGCATCCAGCTGTACACGGGGCGGGACCTGACCAAGCCCAAGGACATCTTGACGGCCTTCCAAGGCACGTCGTGGCTCCTGGAGGAGCGGATGAAAGCGCCGCTACTTTACGGGCTGCCTTCATCGCATTTCGATCTCGCCCTGCTGTGGACGCCTCTCAGCAGGCTGGAACGGAGACGACAGAGGACGTTGCGTCATAGCAGCGACGCAACCGCTGGGGGGCCATCCTCGTGCACGCAGGACGACATGGGTAACTGCAACTGCCGACTAGAATCGGATGGCTTCGGTGGCAAAGACTTTCCAAGTTGGTCATGGAGCGGGTGGATGGGGGGCAAGGCCGAGTACCAGCTCAGCATGGTAGAGGGCTGCCTTCAAAACGTGCAAGAGTGGCTGCGCGATCACACCTGGATCACATGGCACGTTCGTGACTACGAAGGCAACCTCCGGCCACTCTGGAATAACGAACGGCTGCTCCAAGACGCCAGCGAGGAGGCCCGGTGGAGGGGATACGCAGGAAAGCCGGTGAAATCGGGCCCCATATTTGCACATGGACGCCGCGAGAGTCGACGACGGATCGTGAGCACCACGACTACCGTGGGCGGCGGCCGTAGAGACCGCCATGAGCCCCACACAAAGCCAAGGCCGGCTGACGTATACGCAGAGAGACGGCACTCGCAGCGCCCTCCTCGGCAAGCCCCGGCGGAGTTTTCCCAGTCCTACATCCCTCCTTATCCTCCTTATCCTACTGTTGGCGTACCCAACACCGCGCATGGCAGGCGGCGGTGGTCAGAGGGGACGGGCTGGCATCGCTCGTCCAATGCTGCATACCTGCAGCGGCTTCCTACTGGGTACTACGAAGACGGGGCTGACAACGATGACCAGGGCGACGACCACGACCGCGACGATGGCGACAGGGACGGCGCCAGCATGCGACCGGAAAGGCCCCCAATAGGGCGGGCGTCGGCCACACTGCGACCAGCTAGCCAAATCCCGGTTTCCGTCAATGCGACGGCGCGTAGGCCTTCCATCATCCAAGGCTATGCCAGAGAGACGGTTCGTCACGCGCAGAACCCCCGCCACGATCCGCCACGTCCGTCCCGCAACCCTCGACCGCAATCACCGCCTCCTAGACGCTCCTACTACGAAGACAATGATGAGCTCGACCCAAGCGACTTGGATGATTCGGTCGATGCCAGCACGGTCACTGCAAGTACTTACTCTACTGGCAGTAATGATGACGACGACAACAGCCGCGACACCGAGTCAGCAGGAACGCAGGATGTGTATGGCCGCCCCGTACGCCCTAGCCTCGCTGGCCTCAACGGTACCGAGTTCACCGGCATTCTACCAGACAATCCGTTTGGGGTAATTCGTGGACCTTTTGCCGCGGATGACAATAGCACTGGTGGTGGTGGTGGTGGTGGTGGTGGTGTACGCACAGCCATGCCCATCCTTCAGTTCTGGACGTGGCGCACAGAGCTGCTGGTGACGATCCGGCGCGAGACGCAGGAGACGTGGGCGACACAGCTGGGACCGGGGCTGTGTAGGTGCAGCGTCGTCGACAGGGCGGGCGACTGGTGTGGGGCCGTCGTGTTGCCGCTCAAGTGGATTGCGGCCGGGCGGGAGGGCGTGCCGCTCATGTTCATCGCCCTTTCGGACGCCAAGGGGCTGACAGCCGACGAGTGTCCAGTGTGGAACTATTACATCCCAAAGGAGAAGGACGAGAGCGAGTGGGATCTCTACTTTGTCATGATTGTGGACCGAAACAGGGAGCGTGCCCTGTGGGAGCGCGTGGCTGTTGGTAAAGTCTTTCAGGCGGCATTTGGCAACGCCGTCTGGGATGAGATCAAGTTGGGATGAAGCCCACCTGCCTGTTATATAGGTCGGTAACGGTTTTTTTTTTTTTTTGGTCCCCAGCAGACCTTTTGAACTTCGTTTTTCCTTGATTTCAACAAACATGTATCACAGGTGGGTGGGTGGCCAATCTACCACTTCTTGGCTTCTTATACAAGTGGATCTGCTCACACTTGCCCAGTCTTCTCTGCTCGGGGTAACTATTCTCCCTTCTCCAAACCATCTCAAAATTAACCCACGTCTTATATCCGCAGCTTCCAGCAAAATGAATGACAGCAGGAATCGCAAAAATAATGAGCGTCTTTATGACGTTGATCTTGAGCCTCAACCAAAATGTCGTTACCAAGATCCCATCTACTTCCGCGACCCATCAGGCTTCAGCGCCTATCTGACCGCGATGACACCATGCCAAGCAAACAGCCGTGTCATAACTCTGGAAGCTATGGATCGGGACTTCATCGGGCTTCTCGGAGCCCATTCAGCATGCCCCCGGCTCTCTTCGCGCAGCACGACCGCGTCACACCGCCAAGCATCGACTCGAGGCTGGAGAACGACAGCATAGTTCTGCCCACGTCTACTTCGGCTTTGCACATGGCCACAAATTATCTCAGGACAACTTCAAGCTATTTCGTTGTTGGGGACTTTACCAAACTTCGCAAGCCGCGATAATGAGTCTCCCAAGAAACGCGCCGTTCTGGACAGGACAGTTGATCCAAAATGTCGCCCAACAAAGTTGATCGATGCTCAGGCCACGGCGCGCCCCCAGGAAGAGCTAACTGCTCCATTTCAGAGCCTCGTTAGGCATCATATCTGATAGCCATCACGTTTGGCGGGATATAGAGGGCACATGCATGCACGGATGGGTTTGTCTTATGTTGAATATGGCGGCATGCAGACCCTTAGTCTAGCTTCATCTCTGTTAGGTTCTCAGGCGAAGCAGCAATCCCACCATATGATACACAACAGCATCCACGTCGAGGACTCAGCCATGTCGCGACTGTCAACTATAGTACCAATACTCGTCAACGCTGTTGGTCCCACTACCCAGGTCCGACAAGGCCAACCTGTTCCAAAAGAGAGCATTAAACTTCTGGAGCCTTTTCGGTGGGTACAACTTCCTTGATGGGCCCTTCATGAACACCAGTGATAGGGTTTTCACCTGTGCGCTTGAAGCCAAACCCAGGATGACCGACAGTTAGACAAAATACAGCGAGGACGACCATGCTAAGGTGCTAATATCAGCTCAGGTCGGTATAACAAGGATATCACACTTACAAACTCTCCAACCCATAAAAAACTCCTTCGTTGTGGAAAAGGGCGCCCGAATAGCCATCACTCAGCTCGCCAATACGATAGGAGCACCGTATCAGAATGACAATGACAGCCAGAGCTAGGAGAGCTAAAAAGATTTTGAACCGAGTTCCCATGGGCCGTACCGCCCTCCGGCTGAAGCGAATAAGGTAGTCGACTGACACGAGGATGAATGCGACCAGAGTAAACACCTGGAGCGATAACCCACAGAGGGATATGTCGATCCCGATTTGGTTGGACCCGGTAGATGTGGATGATGTAGCCCCACCGCCGGCTTGAAGTGCGAGGGACACGATGTCGCATGGGATAAAGAGCCAGGAGAGCAGCTGAGGACGGAAACGGGAGATGCTGGCGTCGAGGCGAGCAATACTAAAGGGCAATACTTAAGTTAGTATTGGATTCCGCGGTGTTCATTACGTCCCGTCACCTACGTCATTGAGAGTGTGACATAGATGGCAGCACAAAAGAAAACAGGCGCCGTTGTAATGCAGACTACCTCACGGTCAGCCAAATGGTACGAAGCCGGTTTTTTTCGGCAGTCTTTAAACTTAGTCGCTCACCAATTTGCATCAAGAAACCCGCGAAAGAGAATGGGTTGCCGTTAAGTATCATCCTGCCAACATATCCCATCATCTCATCAAGACATCCCAGGACCATGCAGATCATGAACCACCACTGTCGCCACCAGATGCCTTCGATGATGTGAAAGACCATGGCAATGGCAAATAGAGCAATGAATGCACCATTGGCTGCGAGTGAAGGCTCATAGCCCAAAATACTCCACTCGACCGGGCAGAGTTCCACGGTACAGTTTGTGTCGGGCCCGTATGCGATTAAACCGTCAGGGAGCTGGTATGACATGGCGGGGAAGAAAGAGTTTGGATGGATTGCCGAGACGGGATATTGCAAAGTGTCTTGAGGATCAAATAGTGCAGACTGCCGAAACAATGTGATGGAGCTGATTAAAGAGGGGAGACAATCACCAACACGAGGTTTTCCATGAATTTATATATCTTGTTTCCCCTTTCAAGGATGGTCTTCAAATTTCATTCTCCAACGTGCCAGGCAGCCGTTGCACAAGGTTTTGTCGGATCCAACCAAGTCCGGATGTTTCACTCATCACACAGGGCGCACTCGCACGGGACTCATAAAGATATTTTCATCTTGAAATGCATGCTTTGCCGTGGAGCGGCGTTATCAGTCTTACCGGGGGGCTTATCTAGACGCGCCTCTGCACTTGATTGGTTGCGGCAACGGGATCAGCTTACTGCATAATCAGTATTGCGTGTCAGCATCGACTCTTGCGATCCTCTCCAACAACCACATCTCTATATCTAAGCGCACCGTTTGCTGCAATACGACAGCCAAATCTGTGGTTTCAGACTGCACAGACCGAACCATACTGCAGCAGCAGCAGCAGCAGGATGGCATCTACCACACCAGCTAAGTTTCCGACGACTTTCCGTCTCCGTCATACACGCGGTAAGATGGGCTGCCTGACGTGTCGTCAACGGAGGAAGAAGGTGAGGCAGAACTAGAAGCTGGGAGTTTTTTTTTTTTAGTTTTTTTTTTTTTTAACAGTTCTTGGTGTTTCCATTACTGACAGCACTGGTGTTGTTTGAAGTGCGATGAGAACCGACCCGTTTGCCTTGGTTGCCAACAGCATCAGTTCCCTTGCACCTGGCCTGCAGAGAAACTGGGCACGTCCCGGCAAGCTTCCGAGGATCATGCAACACGGGCAGACTCTGCTCGGACACGGGACGGGTCAGGAGGCAACAGGATTGCCCCTATCCCCTCTGGAGTCGAAGTCTACCTCCCGACCTGGTCTGACACGTTGGGTGCTTTTATTGGCCCAAAGAGGAGAGAAATGCTCACCTCCTATTCCGCGCGGTTCCTGCAGCATTACATTGGGGGGACACGCAGAGTTGGCTCTGGTAGCCCAGCGTCAAGTAACCCGTACATGACAGTGGTGTTACCTCTAGCTCACGTGGATGACTTGTTATTCCACTGTGTCGTGGCAGTCGGTGGAGCCCACCTAAGTTCTCGACAGTCTGTGCCTGCCGAGGTGCACGGTGCTACCATCCGTCACTACTCGTTCGTCTTGAGGATTTTGCGGACGGTAATACACGGACTCCAGCCCGGGAACGTCAATCAAATCTTGCGGATACTTCTTGCCCTTGCCCTTACAGGTTCTTATGAGGTATGTATTCCCGTTATCTGCATACTTCTGACCCCCTCTCCCAACTCCAGGGTTGAGAGAGGGGTTCGGGGGGGGGGATAAGATGGAATCTTATGACGGCTAAACGTTAATCTACTAGTAGAGTTTGGCACAGACATCCCTTCAAGGAGCCCTCTTTCCCCATCTTCGTGCCATGACGCAGGTTCTCGAGTGGTCATCTGACGACACCCGGAAGCAGTTCGACAGTCCGGAGAACAGGCACTTATATGGTTTCATCCTCGAGACATATGCGTATCTGGTCATAGTCAACATCATCACCCCCCATTCGGTCTTCCCAGCTAGAGCGGTTCCGTATCTTGACACACTGATGTGTCTCGACCCCCTGCGCAAATACGATAGCTTTGGCATTTTGTTCTGCGGCTATCATGGGCTGTTTGAACTCATACCTAATATCTCACAGATGGCCAGAGTCGACGAGGAGAACCAGTTACGAGTTGACACGTCCCGATACTATTCACTCCGCACAAAAATTCAAGAGTGGCAGTTCCCTGGATCCAGGTATCCCGAGCATGTCGACATGGCGCAGCGATTGGCCGCCGGAGAGGTGTACCGTCAAGCGCTCTTCATATTTCTCGAGACGGCTATGCTAGGGTCCTCTGTCCCCACTGAAGCATTCAAGCTAGGTATACAAAGCTATGTCGGAACAGTCATATCTTCCATGACTAAAAGCGGGGTTCTGGAATGTGAGCTCGCTTCTATAATGCTTTGGCCTACGGTGATAACAGGATCTGTGCTGGTTGACGACAGTCATCGCAGAATCTTCTCTGAAGGGCTACGAAGTTCCACTTATGGGACTTGGAGCACCATCCGCGCAGCAGAGCTCCTGGAATTATTGTGGGAAGACGACAGCGGGGAATTTTTTGGACCATACGGCTTATACAGGACGATGAAGAAGCGCGGAATCAGTCTCTGTATGTCTTAGAGTGACTTCTGTGGAATAATAAGTCGTGTTATATATGAATTTGAGGGCTAAAAACCACATCTATTCCTTCTTAACCGACCCAGCGGCACCAAGAGACATCCCACCTACTCGTTTCACCTGCAGCTCATGCCGGCAGTCCCGCCCTTCAAGCCACGAGAGCTTCGTCAAACCGTGGACGATGAGATAGTTTACGGTTGGCCCGAAGGTAGCAACGCTTGGATAGGCTTCCACCCTGGTAGACTCGCCAGTATCCGAACCCGTGTGGCGCGTTGCTGGCGTAATGTGTGAGGCCTTGTATCTTTCCGCCAACATACAAGAAACTTTACTACTAAATGTTCAAAGACTATAGCAACTTTATATACTGGTGTTTCGGGATTCGCCGCCACACTCAGCTAGCCTGGATCGTCCATGTCTGGACAAGCTTCATCATCTCTGGCGCCGTCTACGGCCTTGCCATGTCTATTAAGCCAAGTAATTCCGACAGGTATGTGCTATTTTGAGCAATCTTTACGAGGTCGGACTGGAAGACGAGAGGATTTTGGGGAGGATATGGACATTTGCATGGCTTCTATTTTCATTTTACTGGGCTGTGGATGGTTGGGTGGAGGTCAGTTGGGACATGCTATCAATATTCGACATTCTGCTAACGATGCTAAGGGGGTCTCGATATGGCAACATGGCTCCCAAATCGTCGTAAAAGAATGAGCTATTAGATAATAGGACAAAGCAAGAGATTACACTTCTCCTCATATACGGAGCCATGGTCCCAGTACACGAAAAAGAGGGACGCACGCCAATGCATTTGGCAGAACTCAAGGATGATGCCGAGACTGTCAAAGCCCTCCTAACCGAGGAAACCAAAGAAGAACGAGCGAACAAGTCCATTCCGTGTTGTGGAGGTACGCAAGGGGTTACTCCGACTCCGAGAACATGTTCAAATCCCTGGACGAATTGTATAAAGATTTGATTCGTCACGGGGCAGATCCCACAGCTCACGAAGACAAAACCGAAAGTGAGTCGATCATCCACTGCGCTGCAGCAGCCGGAAAGCTTAAGTTTTGCGAGACGTTACTGGACCTTCATGATCCGCATACTCGGAGCAAGCGAGTCGTGGATGTCAACACGGTTGACGCGAAGGAGAGAACACCGCTTATAAATGCCGCCGAGGCCGGAGACATCTCCGTCTTGTGCACGTGCTTGTGGTTAAATACCATGCCGACGTCGGGTTGGGAGATGGGTTTGGCCATGATGCGTTCATGGCGACTTGTTGTGGGGGTCATGTCAGTATTGCCTCATTTCTCTTGGGGCGGTGGTTCCTTCGTGATGGGAAGTTGCGTGATCGCGACTTGGACGAGACGAATAAGCAAGAGATTTCTGTGTTACATATTTGCGGTGGCACTTGGACATGTAGAGGTTGTGGAGTTTCTTTTCGAGCTGGGTGCAAGTGCGGAGAATATAAAATTGGAGGACGTTGGGGCAATGATGGGGAGCGAGGAGTCGTGTATGTCTGGCCAGACGCCTGCTATTCTGGAGCTACTTGGGATGGGACCGCTGGGACCGGGTTCTACGGTTTCCCCACCGAAGTGAAGTGGGTTAGGTCTTCGTCGGCACACCACTGCCTAGTTTGTCCTTGGGACTTCCAAATAATGCGGACATTCAAGCGGATTGCATCATCTCCATCTTCTGGCCGCACCTTTTATTACAAAGATGCCCACAAAATAATAACCGCTCGCCGCTGCTACCCTTGACGTCGCATTTCTGGCCGCGGATCCCTCAAACCTTACACCCTGACTTACAACCTAAGTCAATATCTATCGAACGAGTTCTAGTCACTTCCTCTCATCGCATGCGGGGTAATTTGTTTTGCTCAAATCAGCAGATTGAAACCGTTACACACTAAGCAAATGGTGCTACGCTGAGATTAGGGGGGGGGGCGGGGGGCTCCGCGAACACAAAGAAAGTAGGAACGTGATGTATCGCGTGTCGACTCGTGGGTTGTCCATTTCTTACGTGACTCGCGCTTGCTCCTTTCCATGGATTCCCCCGCTTCGAGCTCGGTAGGGGCCACCTGCCGCGCCTGTCGGAGGCTCACGCTTGCCCGACTTCGCGACGCGTTCAGGGTGCAAACTGCTGGAGACATCCCCGACGGGATGGTGATCTCCTATCCGCACATTCTGACGTCGGCACGGTCCTGCGGCGTGTGTGCGCTGATCCTCGCAGAGATGGGTTTCCGGGCGGGGGTCCCGGATTTCTTCTCATCGACCATCACCGCGCGGTGGCGGTCCGAGTCCTCGCCGAGAGTCCACTCTTCTTTTGGGCCACCGGACCTTAAGCTCGTAGACGCCATCATGTACATGGTGCAAGGCGAGAGAGGATCGGAACGAAGATTTAACGCCTGTACCTTGAAGCTTTCCGCTGATGAAGGTAAGATAGGATTCTTGGGAGCGACGGACGGCGCGCAATGCGGCAAAAGGCTAACGCATTCAAAGACACGCACGCCTCTAAATTAATTCCCACACGACGGGTTCCGCCTCTGGCATCGCAAGAAACCCTGGCCCGGCTCAGGTGGTGGCTCAGCCAATGTGACGCAGAGCACACCGACTGCTCAGTAGGCCTCTCGGGAGAGACGGTCGGGTCGACGACGGCACTGCCCACACGGCTCATAGACGTCGGCCCCACGCCACCGCACGGGACGCCCAAGCTGGCGGTGACGAAGGGGAGGCTTGGCCGCTACCCGGCGCTGAGCCATCGCTGGGGCGGTAAGAACCCCCTTAAAATGACGCAGGCGAATCTGGAACAGCACAAGCGGGAATCCAGCTCGCCGACCTGCCGCAGACGTTCCTGGACGCCATCCACCTAGCTTGCCAGCTCGGGCTCGCCTATATCCGGATCGACTCGCTCTGTATCGTCCAGGACTCGCACCAAGACTGGGCACAAGAGTCACAGCAGATGGGCGCCATTTACGAACGCGCCTACGTGACGGTGGCCGCGACGAACGGCACCGACGGTGACACGGGCCTCTTTGATGGTGCAGGGTAGGCGACCAGCTACGTCAAGGTTCCGTGCGACGCCGAAGCCCCTGAGCTTGGTCACATGTATTTCTCACGCCCGGCAGTCCAGGCACAGCGCGACCCCGGCGTCCGGCTGGAGCAGAGCGCGCTGAACCAGCGCGGGTGGGTGTTTCAGGAGCGTGCCCTCTCGCGGCGGCTACTGCACTTTATGGGTTCGCAGGTATACTGGGAGTGCCAGTCGGGTATAGCGTGCCAGTCGGGCATCGTAGATGACTGGGAGGGCATCCGATTATGGCACCAGGACCTACAGCACCCCTTGGCCCACATGACCTTGCCCAGCAGCCTGCCGCTCGTCTTCCATCCGGACGACGTCTGCCCTGACCACGTGTTATTTGGCTGCCCGACTCTGCCAAACCACTTGTCATTCGGCGGTCCGAGTTTGCCAAGCTCGACAGACTCAGGCCCGGACGAGCAGCACTACGCAGACAGCGAGTGGCACCTCCTCTTCCATCATTACTGGGAGCAGACCATGTGTTACTACTCAACGCGGGCGCTCACGTTTGCAGGCGACCGGCTCGCAGCGCTGCAGGGTGTGGTGGAGCGGCTGGAGCAGAGAGCGGGCCACTGGTGCGACTCGGAGCCCTGCTTTGTCAAGAGCCTCGCGTGGGCGGTGCACCGGCCCGTCGACCCCCCGGCAGCCTTAGCCAGAGCACCTTCCTGGTCGTGGCTCGCGCAGGAGCGCCACGTATACTACCCCCAAGAGGCACACTACCTACGGGGGCCTTGGATGCACGTGGACTGGCCTGTCTTCGGGCGAAGCTACTACGGATTGCGCCTGGTGAAGCCGCTCCCGGGCCCGGGGTGCTTCACGCGTGGCTTGGAATTCCGGATCGCCGTCACGGGGTTGCTAGCCAAGGGGCTCCGGGGCGAGCCTTTACCCGATGACATTCCGTGGGCCGTGAGCACGCCGGCGGGGAACTACGTCTTCGCAGTGCGCGTGGGGTTTTACCGGAGCGGAGACCAGACGGCCTGGCCCGACACTGCCGATCAGAGGACATTTGCACTGCTCACGCCGGCGGCCAAGGTAATTATTGGCTAGCTGAGGTTCGACGATATGACGCACCGCCCGCACTGCTTTACCTGCTGTCCCATGTATGCGTCGTCGGCGGCCGTTCCCTGCCTCGTCTTGGCTCCTCTGGCGGGCCACTCACATACGTACAAGCGTGTCAGCTTTGCCATGGTTTGCCGGTGGCAGCGTAGCTGTGCTCCCGGGCCTGGGGGGGAGGGGGAAATCAATGTGGCACATGGCCCGGATGCGGCAGCCGTGGCATATTGGCTAGACGTAGATAGGCACGCATTTGAGATGGTCTAACTCTTAGTAATGTACAGAACTTGTCATGATAGAACCAGATGCAAATTCCAGACTACTTGCTCCTTGTTCATATCGAGATGAAATAAGTTGTCTCTCTCTGGGCTCGTCACAGATCTATAAGAGATAACAGAGGATCCCTGCCCCCTAGCTCCCCCAAGTCTAGCACCTTCCGCGCCACCACCCAGTGCTCCTTCACTTGACTGGCCAGATCTTGTATTGCTGGTTTTTGGCCCCTTTACCATCTAAATCTCTATCCCGAGCCCCGAGTCGTATCGCATCCCGCTGTTACCCGGCCCCCCCATCTCGACACCCTCCGGACACTTGCACAACATGTGCTTTCAGGTTTACCTGCGCTGCGCGTGTGGTTCCGTTTTCGATTCCGGCGCGTACATGTTATGCGAGGAGGCCCAGAAACGCCAAAGCCAGTGCGTCTCGAGCGGCGCCGTGTTGGCAGGAACAGAAGGCTCTGCCGGTCGCGGGGCTTTATTTCGTTCAGCGATCTCGTCCAGAGGCCCATTGATCGTAACAAGAGCAAAGGTCGTCACGGTTCCCTGCAGCGAGGAGTGCGCTGCAATCTTCATGAAGATGTCGTCCGAGATTGAGAGCGTCGATGTTGGTTGTGGGATTTGGTTTCGGGAGCTGTCTTAAGAGACGTCAGGCGCGTATTTGAGCCTGGCCTCTTGTCTGGGGGCCAGGAGACCTCGGCCGGGTCGGGAATTTTGGCCATTAATGCAGTCGGGCGTCTCTCATCTAATCGTGCATGCTGTTCTTGGGCACATTGGGTTGGCGATCTGCATTGGCAGAGGAAACATGATGCAAGAAATTTCTTTGCCTTGGAGCGGTGTCGGATAGAAGGTTGATGGAACTTCACTATTGTCTTTGATTAAAGGAATCTGCCTAGGCGGTACGAATGCAGTGTCACTCGTGACTTGTTTCATATTGCCCAAGTTTGGCAAGCTTCTTATTCGCAACACCTTACTCTGCCCTTGGGGTGCCGAAACAACTACTAGTCGCTGTCCTCTCCTGGTGATGAAATCATGAGCGTGGTTTATGATACAGCGATTCTCCCCAACTCGAACGTTCTTTCAGCTATAGGAGGTTGCCCGTTAGTCAAACATCTGCTTCTCCATGGGCATGTAACAATGATGGCCTGACTTACCATAGGCACTGTGTAGGTTGAGGAACTTGAAGCCGTTCGGGTAGCGATACACCTTGTGTTGACCACTCCTTCCACCTGCAAGCTTCTTATTTTCGATAATACAGTACATAACCACCAGTTTGCTTCCTGCGGTCACAGTCCCCTCGTCTTTGCCCAGGCGTTGACCTTATCCTGAAGCTCTTCGATTGTAAGGAAGTTTCTCTGTAAATTCTCTGCCGGTTTCGGCCACCTAAAAGTGTGCGATTAAACAAACTTCAAATCAACACCCCCCCCTCCCCCGCCCCATTAGCGCCTCCTGTTTATTTTCTGAAAATCTTCCCCTTCTCCGCCTCTCTTTTTTTTTTTTTTTCTATCTTTAGCATTGATACGTCTCCGTATCGCCAAGAAGGCGGCTGACCGTTTATACATTACTCATACCTTCCGTTTCTTCACCGTCTCATGTGGCAATGTTTATGTGGTTCCCCTTTACCCCACCCACACATCTTGAATACAGGTAACGGCTAATCGGAAGTTTTAAACATATTTTTCGAGAATAATTCACTTTAAAAATAACTTTTAAGTCCCCTGCAAAATCTATTCGCCCTTTCCCACAGGAAGAAGACCTCAGTATGGTTAATATTATCCAGTTTAATCCGTACTGTAGTAACGTCTTTGTCTAAAAAGACACTAATTTCCACTAACCTAGACAGTTGTTTTAGCCCTTCAGCTATTCACCTTCTCCATCTATTTAGGACAGGCGCAACCGCTCTCCAAGTCAAGCTCCCAGGTCAGTAGTGACCCGATATGTCGCTAACAATAAATCCAGCTAAAGGAATGGATCTATCGAATCTTAATAACAAAATCCCGGCGTCAGCCCCCAGTAAACGCCTATCTCTTTATAGACAATTACAACAGAAAGTATAACTGGACGATATTAAAGAGGCTAATAAATATTCAAGTTACAGCAAACGGAGTGAAGGAGACGTGAAGACATACAACCCGAAGACAATCGCCATGACCGGTGCCGCACCTCAGGCAACGCGCAGAGTCTGCAAACAGTCAGCAAACAACGCGCAAACGGAAGGAAAAACCACTCACTCCGAACAGCAGAGCACTCCTCGTGATCAACGGGATCACCCAGGCAAGTGCGATGCTGAAGAGCGTTCATAAGATAGGTAGAGCAAGTGGTTAACGCCGTTACTAAACGAGGTGTTAGCGACACGAAAGAGAAGCGGTAGCACGGCTTAACTAACGGAGTCTTCCGCGTTAGGTACATATCTAGAGGATGGTATTGCGGCAAAGTGCGGCACGGCGGTAAAGTCAATTGTACAGTAGCTTACAGAGGTTACAATGCAGGATCAGCCTGGAGCGACCGAGAGATCGGAGCTTTCCACCGGAACGGAACGACCTTTGCACCGAAGAGCCAACCAAAATGTCCGCCAAGTCGCCAAAACAGGGCAAAATCCTTACCAAGCCAGACAAATAACCAAGGCAGGGAATGCACTCAGAATTGCCTTGCCTCGCGGAAATCTGGGGTCCCTCGCTTGGCTGCATTGAGCTCCCTCATTTGCCTCGCCCTCGCTTCCTTTGCCTCGTGCGCAGCGTTGATCGTGCTACACAAGGTTGGTATAAAGGAGGTTCTGGAGTCACATGTGTCATGGCTCGAATCAGCGGCTGCGATCTAACAAGATAGTTTTTGCATTTTGTGTGTGCTTGGCGATTGTCGCGGCCCGCCGCTGATCCCGACGAGCCCCTGCAGAAGGCCGTTGGGGAAATATTTGGGCATGGCAGACCACCTGCAGCTCTGACACTACTACTTGCTGACTCCCCATCCCATCGCTAAAGCCTACCGCTGCAGAATTCCTTCCACTCCCAAAATCGCAAGGCATCTGCCGCCACCCCTGCTGCGGCCTTCCATTGCTCCCGTGGCGGATACGGAGACGGGTTGAACGAGAGGCGGAAGGCGAACCATTCGGTATACGAGTCGAGATAGGTAGCCGGTAGCATTGCTTGATCAGCCGTAATAAACCGTCCATGTTCCAGCGTCAGTGTGTATTTCTTGGGTACGAAGGCCTCGTCGGTAAGCACGGCCTCGTTGATTTTATATCCTCGCTTAGGGATGGCTAGGTCCCAGCACCGCTTTATCAGGGTGATTTGCATGTCCATCTGGCCAAGGACGCTTGGGTTGCCGGGATACAGCATGGTATCGAGGGCGCTTCCCACTTCCCATTGAAACTCGGCGGCAATCCAGAGGCTATTCTCAGACCCGCAAGCGAGCTGATAGCGATTAGCATTTTTGTTTTCTCTCTATCGTCGAGCGTAAAGAGTTACCTTTCCAGTGCCATCGTGCTGAAAAGTGATGAAGCTCCGGTGGTCTCTATCCAAGTACCAATCTTGGTTACACAAAAGGGAACGTAAAGACTGGGGGGGCGATACGTTTGGTGTTTCTTTTGACGCTGACAAGCCCATGTTTTCCACAATGAATCGTAGCCAGATTGCGAAAATGGAGAGGTTGAAGGGACCGTTTCGGCGAGAGTGGAGGGAACCGGCGCGACGCAGGTGGATGGATAATCAACTGTGGGGCAAGTGGGTGGTCGACCAGTCACACTCTTTGACCGGCTGCGGCTGTCAGGTACGACTTACGGCAGGGGCGTGTCACAGCATTCGAACAGCTCCTTCTGATGACCGCCACATCTCTTTCTTCCCGCTACTGCAACGCAACAAAGAAGCACCAACGCGACAGAGACCTGATCCTCATTCCGAAAGGTAAATTGCGGCAAAAGGTAATTGAGACGACGGCCTGGGATCCTCGCAGAGCTTAGGCTCCTTTCGACACTTCCCTCTCCACTGCCATATTCAGAATGAATAGAACGCCCCGCTTCATCATGGCCCGGTTTCTATGCCTGGAGGACATTGGGTGATACTACAACACAACCTCAAACGCCCATCGGGAGCTGGCAGCGGGGCGAGGGCGGGAGCTGGTAGTGAATGGGGTGGGGGGGCAGCAGCAGCGGCGGGTTGCAGGTGATTGTGTTTTGGCAGCTACGGGAGCTTATACAGGGTCTTATTCCCGACCGTGGAATACAAAGCGGTCTCGCTCGAGAGGGTGTACGCAGCAGCAGCATGTAAAAACGTGTTGCAATGGACCTTTCAGCTCAAGCACCCATGGTCTAAGCCACAGGCTCTAGTGTAGGCACGCAGCCGCTTTTGTGCAGATGTAGTGATGCATCTCCCCGTGAGCTCTACGGCCGTAATAACAGCTCAGAGGCGGGTCGCCGCGGGCACACCGAGAGTATGGGAAGGATATCCTATTCCGACTTATTTGGCAAGTCACGCTGCTTTTTAGATAAATGACCTGCCCCAGCTCGACGTCTTGCATGCTACCTAGGCCTTCTCATCTCCCATCTCACCACTCTTGGGAAACTCTCAACCTGCTATCCATATCTCCATCACCACCATGATTTTCATCAAACTTCTCCTTGTATGCCTAGCTCTTGGCAGCCACCCTGCCCTAGCTTCACCTATCGGCATCGCTATGCGGAGTCAAAAAGTTATTATCGGCTACAGGAGTGTCAACAAGGTATATTCTTTTCCCCAGCTACTCCACGATTATAGTAACTAAACCTTGGGCAGGATCAAGCTGATAAATGGAATGCTGCAGGGACTCCTACTGATGATGGTAACATCTTCAGCACGCAGATTGGCAAGGGTGCTTATACCACAGCAAAGCCTGATGGTTGGCCTGGAGGAGCAGGTGACTGGTTAGTAGCTCCCTAAGCCTGACATGGCGTTTTTTGCTTCCCGCCCTCACATGTGTGATGAATAGGAAATGTGTGATCCTTGCCGACTCGGATGCATTAGATCGCGTTTCTAAAGCCTGGGTGCCCGAGACTTTGGATGGAGCGAAGCTATGGTATGAAGATGGTGAGATTGATTACTACATTCGTTTTCTTGAGGATAGTTGGGACCCAGCCAAGACAATCCGTCTATCTATCATCTCGGGCATGAATTACGACGACGTACAGCTCTTGATACCTCCAGGGTTGCTGAACATGAACGGCGGCGTTATGGGCCTTGTAGCCATCTGCAAAGCGGCCTTGGCGGAGCTGCCTGACGCCGTTGTCAATTATGACAACTGGCAGGATAATATCAAGGGAAGCAGGACGGATCCATATCTAGATGTTTAGCAGTCTCTTCCAACACTTGTACCATGTGCTCAGCGTCCCAGACCTATGTGAAACTTGCAAAGAAGAGCGCCACACCAGCCAGTTGCAACACTGGACTCGCATCTGGAGAGAAGGACTGCTTATCATGGTGGAAAACATCTGGCGCGGCCTGGGTACTCTAAAAGATCAGCGACTGGAAAGGCGACTGTGGAAGGATGGAGCAATGGAGAGAAACGACTAGAGTCAAGTGACCGGAAGCGATCGGAGTGCGACCGAGATAGAGGTTGATGGCGACGACTAGCCCACAAGACGGGCGATATTTGCAAAACTTCCGGGGGTCAATAACCGCACCAGCCGCGTTTTTGGCGAAGATATGCTTGGATGGTGGGTAGTAGAGACTGATACGCTGACGTTCAAGTAGACGGAGGCAACATATCTCTTCACTCACGAACAGACTGGAACTGATAATGACGTAGAATGGTCAGCTTACAGATCACAGCCCACAGGTTGCGTTGGCAGTAAGAACACATCTACCAGATTAGCCCACGCCCCATTTTCCTTTGACCAGGGCCTTTATACAAAGATGCAGCCGCCCTCCAAACTCAAATTACTTTCCCCCATTCATTCCAATCAAGTCAATCTCCCACATCTCTCACACAAATCTAATACTCCTCGTCCTCCTCAACCTCCTCGCCTGTGGGGCGGCCACCGCGGCCGCGTCCAAAAGGCGGGCCACCCCTACCGGGGGGTCGGCCTCCCCTCCATGGGGGTCCTGGAGGCTGCACATAAGTTGGCTGCGGTGCCGGAGCGGTGGTCTTGCGTGTAACGGTGACAGTCACAACGGAGGGGCCACTCGGTTTTACTGTCGGGACCACAACACGCGTCGTCGTCGGGCGGGAGATCGTCGTGACGCGCGTGGTGATGATCACGAATGTGGTGGAGGGGCCCGGACCGGGGTTGAGCGAGGGGAGGACTGTGACTCGCGTAGGGACCACGGGGCTGGCGGTGCGGGTGAGTGTCGTGCGCGTTACCACCGGGGCCAGCGTCGCAACGGAGGTCGCAACGACTGGGAACGTGGGGAACGTGGCAGTGACGAAGGCGCTGGTGGGAAGGTTGTTGGTGGTCGGGAACGGGACGTCAGGGATCCCAGTGACGAAGGAGATGCCGGTGGTGGGGAAGGAGGAGGAGGTGAGCTTTGTGGTTGGGAGCGTCGCGGCGGAGGTGGCGACGGCAGGGGCAGAGGAAGCAGCCGGCTCGCCCTTGGAGAGGTCGTAGGCAACGGCATCGAAGACACCCTGGGGGATCTTGGCTGCAGCCAGATCGTGACCAAAGCTGCCGTGGGTGTCGTGGTACGCAAAGTTGCTGGTGTTGCTCGCGGGGGTGGTCACGGCACGGCTACCCTTGGCCCAGGCGAAGGTTGCCTGGCCGTTGGGGTTGAGAGACCCGCCGGTCCACTGACTGCAGCCGCGGCAGAGAACATCGAGCTGCCAGTGGGTTGCGTTTGTGGCGGTCGAAGGAAGTACCGTGTAGGATGCGCCTGCGTAAGCACCGGGGAGCGTCCGGCCGCTTTGGCACGTTAGCAAGTTGGCCGGGAAGCTGGGGGTTTCGGACTCACGTTGCCCAGCGCGAAGACACCACGGCGCTCTTGCCGTTGGGCCAACCGACGGTCAGCGGGTTGCCGGTCATCTTCCCTCCCCAGGCGATGCTGGCCCATGTGACTGAGACCGGGGCAACGATCTGGAGCAGCACATCGAACGGCGCCGCGGCCGTCTCGGGGATCGCGATACGGAACGTGATGTCTTGTTCGGCGATCCGAGACTCGGAGAAGCAGATCGTGGTTCCGCCAGGGCAGTACTTCGCAGTCTCCCTCTTGACCGACTCGGAGCTTGCTGTCGCCGCAAGGGCGAGCAGCGCAAGGTGTTTCGCTCCGTGCATGATGGCGGGCTTCTCAGTCGATTCAAGATCCGGATAGCCTGTCTACGAGGAGACCGACTGCCCCCTTGCGAGGGACGTCCCGGTTTTTATGCCAACCGCCCGGCTACAAACGCTCATGGCGAACCCTGAACTCGGTTTCTTGTCCATGTCGGCAGGGATGCTCATAGCTGCGGAATCCGCCACCCGGGAATGGCGAGATGAAATCCGTCCTTCTCTATAGGCTCGACGAGATATCGCGGGGACCGGGCTGTTGTTTGATGACGGAATGCGGTCGCGCCTTGGATCGTCACCCATTTCTGGGGAAGTCCGACGCCGTGGACGACGAACTGTTGCGGGGATCGAGGTCAATCCAGGGGCAGGGCTACATTAACGGCCACACGCAATCTGGGTAAAGCCAGTTCGGGAAATAACAGCGCGGGATAGCTTGAGCCGTGGGATTCACCCTCCCGTGCCCGTGCCAAGACCGGTCTATCAGCGCGACACCATGATAGCGGTGCTCCAGAGTCCAGTGGGCAGGCACTACCATGCAGCACACAACAAGCGATGCCGAAATAGCTTGCGCGCCGGGGGGGAAAGAAATGGCCGTAAGGTGCGGCTACGTCACCGTTGGGTTTACGAACTGTTTGGGCTGCAGTCGTTTGTCTTGCCGCTGCGAGTTGGTGTGCAAATATCGATTCTACGCACTGGACGATCCGACAGATTGCCGCAACAGATCCAAATGCTTGTGCTTTATTTATGACGCGGGGTTCGGCGCTGTTGGGAAGGATCATACCTCGCGTCTACCTACCTCGTGTCGCGGTGGTCGGGGCTGGAATCTCTATCAAGGTGTGAAAATCGCAAGCGAGCGTGCTTTGCGGACCAAGCAGCAACAGAACCACTTGGCTTCACCTGTATCATGCCCGGTCGGCGATTGAATCTGAGTCACCGTGTGGGTGAGGCGTCTTCCGCCGTGCCGGCCGACCGGGACTGGAGACTTCGGATCAACTGCAAGGCGGAATGGCCACCCGAGCCAGCGTCGTCCCTCGTCCAGGTCTGACGCAACCTCTCAGCCACGATGGCGATGATGCCTCATCCGGTGGTCTCGCATCTCCCCAAGTCCAATGCAACAGGCAGATTCGAACCAGCTGCGTGGCTTTCAATCACCACTTGCATCGTGGATCACACACGATGTGTTGCTCAGGTGTTTGCACGTGGATACCTATGACGCATCTCTGGGGAAATGGAAAATATAAATACGGGCGTTCTGCCAAGCCTGTGCTTGCTTCCTACATCCCTCTTTTCCATTCTCAACCACATAGCTTCTGTGCTAAGGACTGTATTCTGACCTGCGCGTTCAAGGGCAGCCTGAAGCCGAGTCTGGCGACACAAGGATCACAAGTCGGCCGTCTCGACCGTCTACAAGCAGCGCGGCATTTCCCACGCCGCGATACCCGTCAACTCCAGGAGCATCAGACACAACGCCACCCCGTACGCGGGAATTCCACGGCACTTATCCTTCCATCTCCATGCTATCTCGAGCCCGATAAAGCGAGAAACTGACAGCTGTCATCACGAACGCTCTTCAAGAAGGCAGGCTTCTCTTTCGACAGACTCTCACATAGTACATCATGAAATCAACAGAACTAGTCCCGAAGACGGACACTAGGTTGAAGGTGAGAGGTATAGCCGAGCTGTTACTTTTCCTTCTCTCCGCGGTCACTGCTGGTGAGTCATTCCAATTTCTCCTGCCGATCCGTTGTTCTGATATCTCGTGCAGTCTTCGCTGTATCTGGTTGCTCCTCAATAAGCCCAGGAATTACCGACCTTTACCTCCTTGACATGAGCCTTGTGGGGTGTAATACCGTCCTCCGTGTCGGGTATTTCGGTAGGCAGTCAAAGAGAGAGTCGAGAAATTTCCTAGATAACAAACGGCCATGGCTAATTTAGGCATTTGCGCGATCCACGGAAACCTCATCTTGTGCCAGTCTACCCATTACGGAACCGAAGCAACGGATGTCTTCGACAAGATATTTGCGTTGCCGGGCGACAGTAATTCAGCAGATACGGAACCTGCGAGCAACTGCCCGAGGAGGGAGGCCCTACAAGCCGCACTCACTTTCCAGTGGCGCATTTTCCAGTGTTTGGAGCTCGCATCGGTTGCGCTCCTCATCTCCGCAGTCGTTGTCGCTATTTTCTGGGGGTTTGTGAAGATGAAGAGGGCGAGAGGGCTCAGAGAAGGCAGAGACAAATCGTACACGCGGAAGCTATGGTGCGAAGTCATCTTCCTGTGCCTCCTCGTATCATCGACGGCACTGTCAGGCGCCTCGGCGCTCTCGGTCTGGCAGATATCGAGCGCGTTGGAGTTCGCAAGTACGTCCGATATTTTCGGCGGCAAAATACCGATCCATGCTGGCAAGACGCTCATTACTCTTCAGGGTGTCTCGTGTGTTTTCTCGATTTCACTCTTTGGTTGTGTGCTTTACTACCAAGGACATAAGAAAAAGGACCACGCGTTTCTTTGGACCTTCTGTCTTGACAAGAACAAGAACTGTTTAGACAAAAACAAAACGCCTAGGGGGAGCCTAAGTCATCAGGCATACTCGCGGAGAGGAAGTTCCCCTGGACTGGGAAGCGTAACGGGAGGGCGCAAAAGGGACTGGGACGACGACTACAACACCAACCACAACCCACTCCAGAACCCAATCCCACGCCTGAAACCAAAACCACCCCAGTTCCCAAACCCACCCCGGGACACAGGTCACGACACAGCACGTACCGCAACCGTCCCTTCAGAAGGCGGAGGGAAACAACGCGAAGGTCCACAAGGAGGCCTGGTCCCCCCACTGGCAGCCCGTGGTGGCCCCAATAAGAGCGGTGAGAGTCAATCCAAGAACACCACCTTCCATATCAACTTTGTGAGCTCCTTTTCTCGAGTCAGTGGAGGGCCTCATTCTGACAACTTGATAGTAATTCCACCACAAGCAAAAACTAGACGCGAATCAGCTCCGCAATCGTATGTGTCTCGTACAGCGTCAGATTGGGGCGATTCGAAAGAGGGGAGAAGAAGTAGATGGGGGAGTTTGTCGCCAGAAGAATCGAGGAGCTTGGCTAGGCATGCAGAGCAGAATATCAGAGGGCCTAGGAGGACGTCGACAGCTGCGATAAAGTCTTTTTCGACTACTGTGGAGGTTGAGGAAGACGATATGGTATTCGAGGCGCCGAGAGAAGCAGGACAGGCCAGAACACACGAGAGAGGGCCGACGGCTTTTGCGGGACCGGTGAGAATGCGACAATCTGATGTGGGGGGGGATTTTCACATGACTTCGGCACTGGCGAAGAGAGTTCCCCCGTCGGCGGAGACACGGAAGCCAAACGCGAAGGATCTCAGTGTAATTCGTCGGCAGGAGGGGGTTAACGCCTTGACGGAAGACTATAACGGCGTCTTGTCTCGAGGAGCGGCCGAGGAGGTATTTGATGACAACCCAGGCGAGGATTCCTCTCGCCGACCGGCAAGCACTTTTTGCCCCTCTCCATTGACGATTTCCCTGATGAACAGTCCACTGGTCGGTATGTCACGCCGGACATCGCCAGCCCCGAGCGAGCGACCAGGATCTCTAATACCTTCCCCGGACACTACACCGTCACAGAGCGATGCGGGACAGTCGGATGCCAGACAAAGTCAAAGCAGGCCATCAGATGCGACATCAAAAGGGGTGAAGGTGAAAGAAGCTTCCCAGGATGATAACCGGAACGACGGTGCGGACACAACACTGCCGAATTCGCCTGCTGCAGATGCGACAGAACCGTCAGATGAAACAATCGCAAAAGGCCGAGTGTTCAAGTGGATAAAAGCTCTGAAAGAAACTATGTGGAACGGTACGAACCATCAGGTTTAACGGAAGAATCCGGGTGCCGAATCAACAGTATCTCACACCCTTCTCAAATCAGTCACCAGTCTCTTTAGGCAGTTATTTCTTTTGTTTTTTCGCCTTGCGTTTTCATTTTCAATCCAGATTTTCAGTCAGGAGTACCTACGCGATACTGCCCACACATTTTTAACACTGATGAGTGGGGAATTCTATTCTTATGAGGTCACACATCTACCTCTCTCAGACATTGCAAATGTCTCTTTGCAGAGTACTAGTCCTAAGGATATGTCCCACGCAGCCGTGAAGGCGACACTATGCCCCCCTCATCTTCCCCAGGCCCACGGGGTCTCTCTCGTTCTTCACGCCTCATCTGCTCCACTACCACCGCCTGTTCTTCGGCCGTCGTCGGATACCGTCTATCTAGTCGCCGTTCTCTTCCCCGGGAAAGCCGGCTCAGTGTTTCGTCGATCCTCTCTAGCGCTGCCTCTTTTTCTTCGTCGCGGAGAATGACCTGTTTCTCGCTGTGGGTTACTTTGGGCTTAGGTCTCACCTCTCTTGCCTCTTGGTTAGCCATCGGCACAGTCCACCTCCTCGGCGCCACCGTCGCCATCGTAGGCTTGAATCGCGCGCCCAGGTTATCCAGCACCGCGTTGTCGACTCTTGTCGCCCGGCGCTTCCTCTTTGCCAGTTGGATATCCTCTTTCAGTGCCGGCAGCGGTAGCTTCTCCCAGCTCCTCTTGCAACGCCCCGGGCTGGTCCGTCTCTGCCCCCGTACGCTCTCAAGCGATACCTCTCCCCTCTCGCACCCTTCTCGCGCTGTCTCTGCCTTTTTCTTGTTCCCAACAGCCTCTTGCTCCCCCTCATCAACTTCACCCCTGTCCCGCCTCATCCGCCTCATCCGCCTCTCGAAAGACCTCGTCCCCTCAACATACTCGAACTCTTCCTCAACCTCCCAATCATCCCCCTCCTCAAACATACTCCCAGCCTTGAGCTCACTCACAAAGTGCTCTCTCTGGGGCTCCCCCTCTATATTGATCTTCCGCAACGGCAGCACCCTCTCCGCCACCGTCTCTGCGGTCTCTGTTGCACGGGTGTAGAGGCCTGTGGCAGCGGATTTGGCAAAGCGGACGGCTTCTTCGGAGCGAGAGGCGAGGTTGTATTGCTCTGCTACGGAGGCGGCGCCGGCGGCGATGAGGGTGGCGGAGGAGGTAAGCTTGGAGAGCAGGGAGGGGGACATGGTGATGGTGATGGTGATGGTGGGGGCGTATGATCTTGCTGTCCTATGATGGCGCTGTTTGAGGTGACCTAGAATGACGGCTTACATAGCTGGGAATCTTCCACGTTGACGGGAGATGAGTTATTCGTGAGAAATATTGGTAGAGCGTGGTGAACGCTGAGATGTGACGTCTGGCTTAGGGAGTGGGAAATATGGATGAACGATTTTTAATACTTTGACAGTACCTTCTAACTCTATCCCTACCTCTACAAGGTTGAGTTTTGTGATGGTAGCTTTTCTCCTTTCGCTACCCAGGCTCAACAAACTTCAATATTCATCTACGTCCTGTTAAAAGACAGCGATCCTAAACCTCAATTTTCCTTTCCATGCCCCAGAACTACATGAGCTTCCTATCATCGATCACTGGGAATCCTATCACAATCTATGCAGCCCTGTAGCACAGAAAAGGGCGGGGCATCACCCTGAGCATGGCACCTTTTCGTTCCTGGGACAAAGTACGTAGCTGGAGCTTGCTTCACGATCAAGTTCAATGTCGGACTGCTCGACAAAAATTAAGCTCTCTGTGGCTTTCTGTGAAGGGGACCTGGGAATGGAGTCACGCTAAAGCGAGGTTACATGTCCATTCGCCAAGAACAGAACAAAGCTTAGATCACGTTTTGGCTCCACAAAGCGTCCCCAACAAGCTTCTCAAGCTTTTCTGCCAGATATCTTGTTTTTTTGGTTCGCCCAGCTCCAATTTTGCCCAGCCGTCATTCCGCCTGTTCAAAATTGACCCTCAAAACGCTGACGCTTGGGAGCTAGTGCACCAACCACAGAGATGAAGACGCAACCGCAAAATAATCGCACCACGTGTTGATACCTACTGACCTTTCCTGTTTCTGCCCGCCGCATGTTTTCATCTCCAAATAGCGCCACGCCCCGCACCTTGACCGGCAGCTCCAACGGCATGGCTCTCTCGCTCCTTCGACCTCGTCAGCCTCCGCAACCAGCTGCTTGGCGCCTCTCACATGCCCTTGCGCAGCGACGTCGCACAGTCCGAGCAGCCCGAGTGGGTAGCGGCCGCCGATTCGACTCTTAAAACGCTCACGTCTACAAGTGCCGGCGAAGCTTCCAAAGTTCTATGCTTCCCAGTGCTGGGATGGGTTTTTACCCTCGCATGCTGTGGTTGGCCGCCCCATTCACCCGCAAGTTTACGTGACACGACTAAGACCCAACACGGCTAAGACGTGGAGCCGAGCACATCACAGGGGGCAAATCTGGGGTGCATGATTCGTTTAGGCAATGTAAATTAGAGGCGGGCGATATTGACTTCATTGTCTGGCAGCGGCCGGAAGGCAGTCTCGGTTCTTCGGAATGCCCGCATTTGCGTCGCCAGCAATATAGGGGCGTCCTCTATTAAGATGTCCAAAAGGCGTCTCCTCCCAGCTGGCAGTGGCCAGTTTGCACCAGCCATCGACAAACGGAAACATGCTGTCCCTACTCAAACCAGTCGTGGCCCTGGCCCTGCTCGCGAGCACGGCCATCAGCGCAACTATCCCGACCTTCACGCAGGCCCAGATCGACTCGGGCGAGGCCATCCGCACGCTGGGCAAGATCGCCTACGACAATGCGATGGCTCGCGCGGCCAAGGCCACCACAGGGTGCACCAAGGACAAGGTCCGCATCCGAAAGGAGTGGTATGTTTATCATCACCGACAGGACCATCACCAGCAAAATCACTAACAACTCAGGCGCAACATGACCATGGCCGACCGCAAGGGATACCAGGAGGGAATCACCTGTCTGATGAAGGCGCCATCGCGTTACCCCAACGTCCCCGGCGCCAAATCGGCCTGGGACGACTACGGCGTGCTTCACCACTACCAGACCCCCTTCGTGCACAACGACGCGACCTTCCTCCTCTGGCATCGCCACTACAACTGGGTCCTCGAACAGGACCTCGAGAAGATCTGCGGCTACACGGGCACCTTCCCCTACTGGGAGTGGGGTCTCGACTGCGGCAAGATGGACAAGTCCCCCGTGTTTGACGGCTCCGAGTACTCCCTCGGTGGCAACGGCGAGTTAATCAAGAACCATCGCGCCGCGATCGGTGGCGCGAAGGCCGGCACGGGCGGTGGCTGCCTCAAGAGCGGCCCCTTCTCCACCATGAAGGTGAACCTCGGCCCGGTCGAGGCCAAGAATCCCCTCGCATACAACCCGCGCTGCTTCAAGCGCGATCTCAACGACGACATCTGCAACAAGTGGACATCCTTGCGCAACACGACCGACGTCCTGCTCTACACCAGTACGGTGGCCGTCTTCCAGAGCGCCATCCAGGGCGAGGGCGTGCGTGGCGACGGCGGCAAGACCTTCGGCTCGGGTGTACACACCGGCGGGCACTACGCCATCAGCGGCGACCCTGGCAGCGATTTCCACTTCTCGGCGCTGGAGCCCGGCTTCTACTTGCACCACGGAAATATCGACAGGATGCACTTCATCTGGCAGAATCTGGACTGGGAGAAGAGGCAGACGATCAGCGGCACGAACACGATGTTCAACTATCCCCCGTCCGCGGTGGCGGTGTTGACGGATAACATGGGCTTTGAGCCGCTGAATCGGAACACTACGATCGGCAAGGCGATGGATACCGTGGGCGGCACGCCGATGTGCTACGTCTACGAGTCTTGGTAGACGGTGTGGTTGATCATAGCGTTCATAGCTGAATTGATAAGCGATTCTTTGTTGAAACGGCACTGAATGGGCTTGCAGGTCACCTTTTCTCGGGGTGTGGCGAAAAAGATGCAGATAATTTGGGCAATTTGCCCAGGCCCAAGGCCCCAATATGTACGCCTCTCAGAAGCTTCCAGATGCCTCCTCGAAACCTTCTGATGCATCAAGCCATCCTGCTCGACGCGTCCCCCATCCACTCCCTTGCGTATTGGCCCCTTCAACTGGGGTTGGAGGAGATGCCACACGCCTAACAACAGAAAAAGCAGCCCCGAATCCCGCCCCATACCGCCTTGCAAGCTTTCTTGAACCATCCGACCTGGTCTGCCGGCACGACGTTCTCGCCAGTGGGTTCTTCGTCTAAATAAGTTTTATTAGCCTCTGCTTCTAGCAAGAAAAATCAAAACAGTCCATAAAACTCACAATCCATACGAGCAACTGGTCTTCCAGCCTGGCCTCTATACGCACTCTCCACATCCGTCTCGGTGGCCGTGTCGGTCATCGATCTGGTGGATCGGGTGCCCCATCCTGTTTGCCGGAAGGGGTCTGAGAAGAACGGGTTCCACGAGTCCATGATGATGCTCTTGATGACGAGTTGAGAGCCTGTGTGGGAGGAGGAAGAAAGTGATATAAAGTTGTTATGGCGGTTTCTCGTATTGGTTTGTGTCTTTTATTGTATCGTCCTGTCTTTCCAGTGGCTCTGAGACTCTGGGAGATGAGAAAAGGTTTTGACGACAAGGTTGGTGCTTCAGACTTGGAGAGTGGAATTGTTTTCGGAAGGAAAGCGAGGAGTTCGGTACAGAAGGCAGGTGAGGATTCCGATCCGGCCTCCGCTATTCGGGTTGAAAGCGCCAGCAGGACGTCAGGGTGGGGGGGCCGATTCCGGCTTAGCTCCGGTCACTGCGCCGGCCGAAGCGGAGGGGCGGCCCCACTTCATCGGGTCGCCGCGTCCGGTTGACCGGAGCGCATTGCAGTGACCCGGGCACCCGTGCAGGCTAAGTGTTTAGCTGTTTTAGACGGTCGTTGCCACCCGAATGTAATTTTGCATGTGCCAGCACGTGAACGTGCGCCTATAAATGCCGTCGTGAGGCTCTTACGAATCACACCTCCTTTGAATGAGCTAACCTTTTATTACAAAAGTCACTGTGGCTCCTACAAACTATTCTACCTTCAATCGAGTGAAGATGCCGTACTTTAACTAAAATGTGGCAATATTGTGTATGTGGATTAACCGTATGATTTATGGTATACTTGTTTAAGTCAGGAGTGAAACAGAGGAGAGACGACGAACAAGCTGACACTGATATCACCGAGTGCTTCAAAGCTCAATATTAGAAAAACTAATAGCAGCGCACAAGTGAGTGAACGAAGTGGCTAAAAACAAGACATTGTTCTCAAATTCGTTCAACCCAAGCTCAATGCTAGCAGCACCACCTGAATTCTGACTCAGTCGTTTCCACCAAAAAGAAGGAGAACGTCTATTTGCACTAACCACGCCCAATACATAACCCTATCCCCCGCCTAATTAATTCTCCACCTCGATCATGGCTGGCATTTCACAATCGCTTTCACAATCGCTCGCTTTCATAATCGTTTTCACAATTGTTTTCACAATCGCTTTCATAATCGCTTTCACAATCGCTCGCTTTCATAATCGCTTTCACAATTGCTTTCACAATCGCTTTCACAATTGTTTTTACAATTCATGATTTCAAAATCTCTCTGTGCCCCAGCCCCATCCCCCACATCCATCCTCAAAATGTCTACATCGTTCGAAAACTCTACCGTCACGATCACATCCAATCGCGTTGTCTGGGGTCTGAGGGTCCAGAGATACTAGATACTCGTGCCGCTCAGAGCCCGATCGATACATGAGATGACTGAGCGAGGTCGGCTGTCATTTCAAGTTAATTATGTGATGCTGATGGCTAGTTGAGAAATTTTAGTTGGAGGGGAACTTGTCAGGATAATTGTGGTGATTGATGCCCGAAACAAGGTGTGATGGCTTCTTCTGGCTTTCAATGTGACATCTTGTGGCATCCGGCGGCGCTATATTCTGGTTGCGCCTTGGTTGCAAGGTTCCTGAGACCCGTGAGCAAATCGCCATGTTCATGATGAGATGAATTGTCATGGTGTGAGTGAGTCACTGTGGTAAGATGCTGGGAGTCAAAACATGGAGTGAGGTCCCGCGCCGCCGCTCACTCACCATGTGGTGAAATACACCCGCAGAGCCTGACAAATAAAGTTTGCCAGGTCTTAGGCTGTTCTTTCCGCGTCACCACCGCAATTCACAACTTCAACTCCTGGATCATCCCCTACAACCAGACGCTGCAGTGTCCTACCGCTCCGATGAATCGTGGGATCATTAGTTATGGCCCATCATGCTGGGGGGTTGGTGATTCCCCACCAGTCACTGCCCTTCAAAGGGCCATAAAACGAGCGGAGAGGTCTCTTTCTTGGGTTTCATGTCTCCTCGCCAATATCTTCACGTTACGCAACTTGGTGATCCCTCGAGCGCGCACTGGCGATTCTCTAAACGATACCCACTTTCCCCCGAACAAAGCTATTGGTATCACCCTGAGCCGTCCTCTTTCCGCCACTCTAGCCGCTCGAGTCAAGAAAATCCTCAACATCGGTCATCATGCATATGGCTCGGCCAGATGCTCAAGCTCCAACCCCTTCGGAAGTTAGCAAAGCAACGAAAATTCGCAACCGTAATAGATGGATGTTAGGGGCGCTGATTGTACTTTGCACATCGACCCTGCTTCTCTGGGGTGAGATACAACCCACACCATGAGCTGCACGCACAATATCAAAGATATTGACACTGGTAATGTGAAGTGTTTATCATGGTGGGCTGCCTTAATAGCTCGCAGTACGCCCCTGGCTTGACTGATGTCTACATTCTCGAGATGGACCTCCCGCCCTGCCAGACCATAATGCGCGTCGGATACTACGGCATCTGCGCTCGACGCGACGGCGAAGAATTCCGGTGCACGAATACGGGCTACTCGGCACAGCCAAACGAAACATACGGGAAGCTCTTCCCCAGCGACCGCAATCCGCCACTTGGAACCAGTGACCTCTCAAAATGTCCTACCATGCAAGCTGTCGAGGCGGCTCTCGGCTTCCAGTCCAAAATCTTCCACAGTTTGCAGGTAGGTGCCCCCTTCCTCTTCACCGTCGGTCTCATCGCCTTGCTCTGCTGGGCCTGGTTGAGGATGAGGTGCATTCGAGCGATATCCTGGTGGTTCCTCATCACCTCACCAATAGTCTCAGTAGTCTCAACCATCTCGGTCTGGCAGATTGACAGCGGGATTGTCTACACCAACGAAAAATTCGGCGGCCCGATACCGATGTACGTTGGTCACCGGCTTCTGATGCTTCAATGCGTGGCATTTGGCCTCCTAGTGGTTGATCTCCTCTGGATTCATTACATCGCTAGACCTCAATGGATGGATGACACCTTCCGCAGCGCAGCTAATTCAAAGGGCATCAAGAAACCAGCCAGCGTCGTGGGGTACCAAGAGCCGGAACTACCGCAGGTCGAGGAGGTCCCTCAGGCTGTGGAACCACCGCAGGCCAAGGGAGTGCCGAAGGATAAGAAGCAGCTCATCGAGAATGAGCGCGATCGGCTCAGGGAATTGCATAGACCAGATCTAGCGGGACTTCAGGGGCAAAGCAAAAGCGTCAGGGAAGTAAGTAACACCCCGTCTCACATCGCCCAAGTTATTCACGAAGGCTGACAGCCATAAAGAAGGGCCATGTTACCATCGCCTTCAACTCCAGGGCAGCACCGGAACATGAAAACAGGGTAACCCCGTCATCCCAATCTTCTCCTGCCACGCCGCTGATACGCAGCCCAGTAATTGATGCGTAGTATACGCCTGCGAGCTGGCCCGACACTGACAAGAACAGTGACCACGAAGTCCACGAACTGTCTTGCGATGTCCCGCCTCCATACCCATCACCATCAGGACCCCCGCCATCATCAGCACAGATATCAAACGCAAGCCTGTACCCCAGAGGGTCTAGGGTGTCTCCGAATAGAGGAACGGCGACTACCTAGGTAATCAAGAGCGGGCAGGACCTTGCACTAGAGTACGAGGTGGGCATAAGGGGGTATGGATATACAGCTCATTGATTTGGACAGCATATTCAGTTCCCCTCAGCAGTTCCTTCACATACCTTAATATACAGCATTGATACAAAGTAGCTCTTCTCAAGCCGTACATAGTAGTAGTAGCCACTTATCATCAAGGGATGTGATGGTTACCACCGTGGGAAACTAACGTACCTAGGAAATCTTTTGCTAGCCGAACTGAACTGCCTTCTATCACCTCTTCCAGGAAGGTGACCCGCTCCCATAGGTCTCACATTTAGTATAGATTTGGTTGCTGGCTGTGCCGTAAGTTATGTTACCTAACGCGTGAACACTCCCCCCTACTTAGCACTTTACTACCCACGGCCACGGTCTATCGGAAACTCTCAGCCATGAATCTCGCCCGCGCCACAGGAAAGGCAATGCCCAAGCTCAGCTGTATTAGAATAGTCAGCATCTCCTCTACATACAGCTCAAACCGGAACTAGTGGTCCTGCTAGACCCATATTAAACACCAATTTCGCATATGCCGACACCGTTTCACAGAAATATCACAAATGAACACTAATTCAAGGCTCATTATACTCCTATGCTCTTCAGTCTATATATCGGCCTTGCAGCATCGGCGGTCTCTCCCGCTAACAATGGAGACAGATGCTGAGGCAAAATGCACCTCCATATCCAAAAGCTTCCAACCTTTATGTACAGAACTCGCCCCCCCCCCCCGGCCATGCACCATCATCCCTCCCCCTTCCACTCATTGCAGTTCCACTCATTGCAGCGTCTGCAAAACCTGACCAAAATTTGTGTTCGCGCCCTGGTTGAACGGATGCTCCCAATAGGCGTGCACCTCGTGGACGGGGATCGCAGATGTGTTGCTGTTGGGGTTGCTAGGCTTCGAGGGCGAGTACGCCATGGCGATTCTGTTGCTGTCACTTGGTTTCAAGTATTTCATTTGCCCATTGGTCTGCATCCAAGACGTGCAGCCGGTGCACTTGAGCGTCGCCTGGAAGTGGGTGCCGTTGACCTTGGTTCCGGTCTTGTACAGGGTATAAGACATGCCGGTGTAGGGCTCCGGAGTTACACGACCCCTGAGCGTGTCAGCACATCAGCACATTGATTCAGCATTGGATCGAGACTCGGCGCTCACCTTGCCCACCGTGTTGTGACAACAACCCCGTTGCCAGTGGAGTTTCTCCAGATGATCAGCAGCGGGTTCTGCGGCATTTGACCGGCGAAAGCGAGACCCGTCCAGCCGACATCATTGGGAGCGACGATCTGGATAATGATATCGAACGGCTGGTCTTTCTGGGCATCAGACGCAACAGCAACGCGGTAGATGATCCTCTTATCGGGTAGCCTGTAGTCCTTGTATTCTGATGCAAAGGTCAAGCCCGTATCGGGATCCCTGTAGGCTGTCGCGGCGACTACTGGGGCAGGCGTCAGCAATTGCAAAACTTTGGCAAATTTAGTGTAAACCCACCGCCCCTCAGCATGAGGGCCAGAAGCCCAATCCAGACGCTCCAGAACATGTTTTTCGGCTGCGGGCTGGTCAGGTCGGTCGGATACACACGGTCGAGGGTCGGCGCTCTAAAGTAGGGGCCGACGGTTAGATCTCAGCAGGATCGGCAGACAGCCAGACGGCGCTGGCGGGATGGACCGACGTACGTTGTGCGACCAGGGACGTCCAGTTGAATCCGCGAATATCAGGTGTGGCAGTGTCGCGGGGAGGGCTGTCGACAGTTTTGGGGGAGATAAAAGCTAAAGACCCAAGACCGCCGAGAACAGATCGATGCAGGTAAAGTGAGCGTACTCACCCAATGATTAAATATAATGCACGGCTTATTGGTGGCGGCAGCCCCAGATATGACAAGCCTCGATCGTCACAAGCGGCTCGGAGCCGGACGGGGGGAGGGAGTAATTGGCAGTGAGGACCTGGACCCAGCAGGCGGGTGAGGTGTGAGCAGGGAGCAGAGCAGCAGGGGAACGGCTTTCTGGACTGGGCTCACTCACCTGCGCTGCTACCAGCCACGGAGCACTCAAATAGGTGCCACCTCGAGCGCCCGCCATCCGCCCTTCTACCAAACAGCCCAGAAGTCAAGCAGGCCGGCGTATGCCCGTCGGACGGGGGTTGAATCGCGTGACGCTATCCGTTCAGTGCGGTTAATCTATTGTGCAGGCGCCGCTGGTGGGCTGCAAGCTCGGGCTCTGGGGTGGTCGGTGATACTCTCGTCGAAGTGGATGCCAAAGCGCCCAGCCTGGGCACAATGGAACTGGCATTTGTAGTGCGGGGTGCGGCGCGTGGTCAGCAGCGTCGAATTGGTCCCAGGATGGGCATTTAGAGCTGCCATATTACCCGTAGATTGGCCCAAAGGACCATCGAGGCATTTCACAGGCACCCTCCGGGGGTTAAATGGGCGGCGTATATTAAAAAGGTGCTCTGCTATAGGCACAAAAGAGCCGCACTCCCGAACTGGGGACGGGAGGGAGAATTCGAAAATGAGAACGGGCAATTGAGGGTGGGATGGATGCGGGCCAGGTGCATGTCCCTGGCCAGTGAGGGACGAGCGAGCGAACAAGCTTGTGACCAGCCCAATTGCAGTGGTGCTATTTCCAGGTCGCCGTGTCTTCTAGAAGGACTACGCGTCTTGGCACCCATCACGCCCCCAGCCAAGTCACTTGACCGAGCACAGTTGAACCCGAGCCAGGTTTGATGCAGAAGACAGAGATTAGGTCCAATTCCTGGGAAGTCACCTCACTCGGCCTATTTCCCCTGAAGGTGTTGATACTTTCGCCCTCTCCGCGCCGCATGCAACCACGAGTGCCATCGCCTGGCATCCCTACATTGCTTCATATCATCGCCGTGCCCTTCTCTATAGTCTCGTCCTCGAAGCGCCCGCAATCGTTCCATCGGCGCCGAGGACGGCTTTCCATTCGCTCGAGGCCCTCCCACCGCGCCTTCCAGAAGGCGCAGAAGGCTTTGCAACGCCTCAAGGAGCACAACCTGCCCTTCCTGGGACCCATCTTCCGGGTTCACACCCTCTTGGCGCTGTCAATATCGCCTGTCACGACTGTGTGTGCTCTCCATGCCATGTGGCAGCAGCTCTGACCTCTCATATCCACGGGCTCGGATGTCTGGCACAGAGTGTGCGCGTCATCGGGGTCCACGATGCCGATGTTGGAGGACCGTATGCTACCATCGCCCTCCGTTCATGTCGTGTGGAGGTTTCTTGCTGTGACTTCCCCTCATTCCAACCCTCCAACTTACTCTCATTAATCCTTGCCGTATCATTCGCTCTCGCCTTCGGCAGTCACATCTTAGGCCGGAGATGGAACGCGGGGGACAGGCCCGCGGGGCCGTGATCTCGGTACAGCAGTCCCCTTATCAGTCACACCATTTTTGGTTACGCTGGCGTCGGGGCCTCCGCGAAACACGATCAAGCCTCTGTCGGTACAGCGCGATAATAGGGCAAAGTCCTACCCAATCACCCTCGTCACAGCTAAGCGCGATCGACGATCACCGTTGACTATCGATCGCGTCAGGTAGCAGACATTGATACCAAGAGTGAACGGTTCATATTCTTTGAGAAAGCGGAGTCCCTATGGTGTTGATTTTTTTGGTGGGCGATAGTCGTCGCACATCAACGCAGGTTGAACCACTGGCGCTCACGCCTTCCTTTTTCAAGGAGGTTCAACGCCTCTCCGTCCATGACACCATCAACGTAGCACTCGCCGAGGAGGAGATATTCGCCCTCGTTGGTTGTCGGCCGAAGGATATATGGAGTCGAGCCCCCAAACAGAACGCAGACAATGTCTCCCTTCCCAATGTACGCCGGACCTACTCCCATATATCCCTGTTTTGTGACGAAAAACCTGCGGTTGACGGAGGAGACTTCAAACTGACTCATAAACCGAATCACAGCAGCAGTATCGTACTTCGCATGAGCGCGCGCAAATATGTCGACGGCCGCCTCTGCAACGCTTGTATCGGAGGGGTGGAAAGAGTGCAAGGCATTCTCAATCCATTGCCGTGACATCGGCGAGGCATCGAATTGGTTCTGGTCAGGCCGCGCGTCATCATCTTGATGGATGACTTCCAGAGGATGTCTCTCCTCAAACTGACTCTCACCGTACTCGCTGTGTGGACGTTTGTTAGAATTGTTGTCGATGAACTGAATTTCGTTGATTGCGTCGAGTCGAATCTTGTGGTTTTCGAATCCAGACCCATCAATCAAGAGCTCGCCAAACTGTCCCTCACTGTGCGGGATTGTACCAAACTGCCTCTCGTCCGGCGGATCATTTTCCAGCGGACCGTCGTCCTCGCCTCGGCTGTTTTCCGGTTGCCCGCCCCTGACCTCGAGTGTGAACGGGTTCCTCTCATCGACTGTATCTTGTCTGTCTTCGTCAATGTGAATACTAAGCTCCCCTTCATCAAATATTCCGCCTAATAACCCAACATCGCTAAAACTATAGTCGTCGCCATTATCGCTAGGCATCTGCCCAAGCTCATCGTCCGGCGGAGGTTGGTTCTCATCCTGTTCGTCCTCGAAAGAGTCTGGACTGTCGGGTCGGCTGCCTTCCGACTCTCTCTCGCTCGCCTCGTCCGCGTTGTCAAGACTGGGCTCGGGATCGTCATAGACACGATCATCTGTCGGCGCGGAAATAAGAAGCGATTTCAACGCGAAATCGACCAGGTCCAGAATTTCTCTCAAGCATACCGGGTTGCCATTCGGAGTCCAATTCTGCAACAGTCCGTTGAAAGCAAACGCAACAAAGTCCTCGATATGCTGTGGATCCGTGGCGGGACAGGTTAGGCCGTTTACTCCGAGACTCTGGCCTGCTGTGATTGTCCAAAGAAACGGAACCATGAGGTGGTCCGCTGATCTCTCAGCCGACTTGCCGGTTGAATCCGCTATTCGCAGCGACTCAGCAACTACCATCCACCATGTGCTCTCGAGCGTCTCCCACGAATCAAGCGGGGTTGCGAGAGATTCCACTTCATCCACAACAAACCCTTCTAGTGTGAGAACGCCCCATTCGCCGCTTTCCTTCAAGCTGACTCTCTCTTGCCCCGAAGCAGAGTACGAAGCCCAGTCGGCCAGCACTTTTGGCGTCTTTCTCACGTCGGCTATGTCATCCCATCTCGGCGCCCAAGTGGGGACGCCCCCCAAAGAGTCCACATCTCGGATCCAGACATACGCCAAGACTCGAAGGTTGCCAGAAGCTCGAATTATGTGCTTGGCAGCACTGGCATACACCTCGCCAAGTGTAGCCGAATAATCGGAGGCCAAGGTTGTTTCGTCTTCAGCCAGGCCGATCAGGGCAAAGATCTTGTCCTTGGGGTCCGTAGCTCCGAATCTTCGCGTCGCTCGCAGCAGACTTATCCACGTCGTAGACGACATCATGAAGGCCTCGAGCCTCTCCAGCGACAGCATAGGACATCGCCTCGCACTGGCTTGCGGGTCTACGATCTGCATCCAATATCTCGTGCCGCAAACGTACGCGCCAGAGACTTGAGCCCATCGTATCTCCGTATCGCCCCACATGAGGCGAACATCGTAGCCCATCAGCACTTCCTGCAACACCCACACGCGTTCAAAGTACTGGTGTTGCAGCAACGCCTCCAGGGCGGCCCACTTTGGCGAATCTCTCGAAGGTAGGCTCAGCTCCTTCAACTGTGGATCGGTAGGAAAGTGTATCGTCCTGGAGCGCCCCTGATCGACAATAATCAGTTGTTGAATCAGGTTCAGGGCCAGAGGTGCTTGGTTTTCGATGTCAGGGCCCAGCCACGAGACGACCTTGGACGCATCACGGTAGATTCGCTTCATGATATGCACCTGATGCATGCGCTCCTCCAGGTGGTCCTGATCAATGCAAATCTGGTCGATCCATAGCCTATGGTCCTTAACGGGATCCCGGACATGGCGCAGCGCCCGGTCAAGAGTTTCGGTGATGAGAATTGACTGTCCATTGCACTCGAGCGCGTGCGTGCGGTTCGGCGCGCCCCAGACATAGCTCAGCGCCACATAAGGGGGCTGTTCCTGATTGAGGAGACTGTCAACACGAAGTCTGCATCTGAGGGGCTCCGATGGCTGCCCCGGCGCCAATTCCAGGATCCGGACGTCGGATTCGTTTTTGAGACGCAATTGATCGTACAGCGATTGCGGCTTTTGCCTAGGGGACTTGTCGGCTGACGAAGCCTGTTCCATGATTCACGAACGTGTGTATCTGGGGGTCATTGACGTTGGCGGTCCGAAGCTCGTGAACGAGCTGCCCTTGGGATGTGGGCCAAAAGTCAGCTGAACCATGGCTGCCCAGCATCTAGCCGCCCAGGCGCCAATCGCTTTCCCCCCTGTTCCACCAAGCGTGGGCAGCGAGCCGAGCCCGAGCCAATTAGAGCCGAGCCTTTCGATCCGATCCGATCCCAAGGGCTGGCTCGGCTCGTATTGTTTAGAGCTTGGTCATGTGATCTGAAGGGTTAGGGTTTATAGTAAGGAATAGGTGGCTCGGAAGGGCCAACCTGATGAGTCAGCCCAAGCCGATCCGAGCCAGGCCTCAAAACTTCAGATCCGATCCGAGCCAAAGTACCGTGTCAGGTTAGCTCAGCTCGATGACCACGCTGGTTCCACCTCATCCAGGTTCCCATTCGATAGCGAAGGCCCGCTGCATGCACTGGAGCCCAATGACATTCCGTACATGTACAATGAGGAACTGTTCGCGTCAATCGCTCCTGGTTGGTTCTGGACGCGGTCTCGCGTAAATTCCCGTCGCGGTTCGCGACACCCTCAACCCTAACCCTTATGAGCACGAATATGGGGGCGCCATTAACCAGCTCTGTTGTGATGCAACTGGCCATTGCATCGAATATTTGGAGAGGATATAATGCGGTTTGGCTATCGTCGTCGGCGGCCGCTCAGAAGCAGAAGGGTCTTTCCAGGGATGCCATGTGGAAGGGAGACTTTGATTTCAACAGGATGGTCAGCGGTTGGCTCTTGTGTCGATACAGGCCAATGCCCCCGGTGGCTAGACTTACCAAAGCTGCGGCATGCATGTGCACCCGGTGTTCCAATGAGCTGACTGTTGTCTTTCATCGGTTGGGCGAAGCCAAAGCAATGTAAAGACCGCTGAAGGTCCCGACGATCTTGGCTGGTGTGGCAGGTATCCCCGTCGGTCTGTGTCGGCGCGGTGTGCCTCGGGGGTTGTTAGGCGTTTCCGCTCTCCCGAAGTATTGCTACCTGGGGCTCGCCTCATTGCCGGACAGACAGATGGAACTCGATCGTCGGTAGGTAACATCCACGGTCCACGAGACTTGAAGGTAGACGCCGAGGGGGGAGACAGCGCCAAAGGATCAGTAACGGCGTGCTGGTGGCTTGGTTTGAGATGTTCTGGGATAGCGAACCCGGAGCGGGAGGCAAGAGGGGCAGTCGGATCTTTGGAAGGAGCCATCACCTTCGTGCAGGGGTTGCGGGGATGAAGGCACACACCCGATCTCGCGGAAATGCGGAACTCTTTTTGATCGAACGAATGTCCGGCCTGCTGATCGATTGAATGAGTTGCACAACTTGTCAATCACCCCAGATCAGGTTTGAAGGGCGAATCCCTTCGATAGTGAAGTCCTCCGGCGACCTTCTTGATCAGATCTGATCATACTCGGCAGCCAAGGCCCGATCCTTTGGCGTCCGTTGGTGTTGACTATCACTTGGTAAGGAAAGTTCTATCTCCTCGCGATTGCCATGCCGGCCCTCTAATTCAGTGATCGATACCAGCTCCTCGATCCGTCGTTCTCGATCCTGAATCTTGATGCGTCGCCCTTCCATCACCTGGAACGATAGGCTCGATAGACTACAAGCCACGGCTACTTTCTGATCATCGCCAGCTCTCGTGGCCCGTACAGGAGCTCCAAAAAAAGCAGTGTTCCCGTCGCCGAAGCCGATACAGGACTCTGTGGATACTTCTTCCCATCGCGGAGCGGTGATGGGCTCGATTCCGAGAACAAGAACGAACTCGTCCTATCTCAACGTCTTCGTGGCCAATCCGATGGATAACTTCCAGCCCAGACAACAGAATCGAGGTGAGAACTGACCGATGGCTAGGTAACAGCATACCCCTTTGGTCGACCGAGGATGATAGGCTCGATTTCCATACCCGGACGAGTCCTGATGGGTTAGAAAGGCATCGAGGGGCTCTCATCATGCGATCTTACTCTTCGCGGGAGAATTTCCGCATTAAAGATGCCCGTATGGTTGAGAACAGGCTCACGATCGCCAGCTTAGCAATCTCCGTGGAGGCATGCTCCTCGACGGGTGCACGCTTGCCGCTGAACTGCATGGTACTTTTCCTTGAACAGGGGTAGCTGTGTGTATGAGGGCAGCTCGATCCCTGAGGCACAACCGGTCCCTGCCATCGATCGTGGGCGGTGTACCACTCGCCAGACATTCCATTTCATCAGGATCAGCAAACCCGGCGACCTATCGATCTCGTTCATCTCGGAAAGCCCCTGCATCAAGATGGCTTCGAGAGGCATGAAAACGTGACGTTCCATTCTCTTGCGCCCAGAGCAGCCACAGCCCTTGGCGATATGATCTCAACACCTCCTGACAAGAGAGACCGACGACCTCGATAAGCCCATCTCTGGCTATTCGGACCGATCTGACAGCGCCATCAAGTTTCAAACCAGTTTCGCTATCAGCACTTCACTGTCGAGGGTCAAGATTGCACTGCGTCGATGCTCCCCTTTCTCGAGTGTTTCACGCATGGCCCTCGATCACGGGTGCTTCAACGGGTGTAGGGGCCGAAACCAAGGTGACAAAATTGTAGCAATTTCATGATCGATCAAATCCGGAATCACTTGCAGGCGACCCAACAAGACTGCAGCCTCTGTATGGCGCTCAAGGAGGCCAAGACACAGCACAAAGAGAGATCAAGAACAATACCGATTGAGACAAAACCCAAACACCAACATCCTAAACCCAGATTTCCTATCTTTGAACGATAGGCCATTCAATGACAAACAGTTTTTCTCCTGCAAAATCAAACAAAGAAATCCCTTTCGTTAAATCAAGCTCACAACCACAGCCCACCCTCTATCCTTCCAGAACCTAACCGACCTACAACAACACAAAAAGGGGCCGGAAATCCAGAAAGCTGGCGTGGCTAGACAGATGCAAGGCGCAATGCATCCCGCATGACCAAGCCACTGGGGGATCGATCCCCGACGACTTGTCTCGCCTCGCTGAATCGCAGAGCTGTCATTGGATCTACCTCCTCCTGCTCCGCAGATTATATATCCTCCGGAGCGGGGGGCGTCCAACGGCGTCTAGGGAAAAAAGCAACCATATACCTAGACAGCTAATACCCCTCCATGGTAGCGCCGGACACTTGCTCACTTTTTGCGAAAAGCAAGGCCTTCGCCCGAGAAGCCGGAGTCGGCAAACCCCCCACGGCTACACAAGCACACGACCCAACCCTTCAGGCTCCAACGACACCAACCCACGACGCATCAGTGCGATGCACACGCAGCGGGAGGGAATAAAAAATGGGGGAGGGCGGAAACAATCAATTATTACCGGTGCATCCGCGCGAGGCGGTCCGGTCCTTCTTTCCCTCCGACGTATGAAACAACATGTGCGTCACGGAGATGCAGGCGAAAACTGACAGCAATCACTGTCCGATATTGAGGCTGCTGTGGCCGTGACCGGTGAGAGCTGTAGCCCGCGTTCCATATGCTGTGCGACTCACCCGCTGAGCACTGTAGCACGAGGACTGTCGTGGGCGCATCTCATGACGAAAGGAGGCCGGTTGGGCGCTTGAGACACAGCAGACGGAACGATGCAAGGTAGGTAGTAGATGTCAGAATATTCGCATTGATAAAAGTGAGCCCGTGGGCTAAGCTATACAATCGACGTGGAGCAGGATAATTAACCTCCCAGAGTCAGTGCAGAGTCGAACGCCTGATCCGCGCCCATTGGTATCTTTCCCGTTTTCAATCCAGAACGCCAGAGTCCAGCCGCCCAGTGGTAGGATGCCTCATGATAAACCCATGAACACGCAAGGAACACGCAAGGAACACGCAAGGAAAGTGCAGCGCCTCAGTTCCACACCGAGGCCGCGCCAGTCCTCCCCATCAACAGCATCTCAAGCCCCTCCATTCTTCCCCGGAGCGCGTTGTTCTCTGTCTCTAGATTTCGATTCCTACTCTCAAGCTGCCCGATGTAGTCCGTTGCCTTGCTCAGGATCGTGGCTTTGTTGAGCTTGGGCACCTGTGAGAGACTGCTGAAGTCGTCATCGGTGAAGCCTTCTGCGTCGTCGGCTCCTCCTTGCCGCTGGGTCATTCGGAGTGAAGGGACGGCGTCGCGTAACTGTGTAATCTTGTCGTTCAGGTTTGTGCGATACCGCTTCTCGATCATGTTGTGTGCCGTCTTCTTCGGGTGGCCTCCTTCCACCGAACCTCGGCGGTCCATAGGTGGCGGAGATGGTGAGACCCGCTTCGCCGAGCTGGCATCTTCTTCCGATACAGAGGAGGACGTCTTGCGCTTTAGGCCGCGCGACGGATACCGCTTGGCAGATTGATCGTATTGCTCCATTGGGGGCGCCGAAGCAACGGATCTCGTGAGCGACGGCCGCTGTAGTTCTGCGGCGGCAGAGGCGAGCTCTCTTGGTTGCGCTGGTCGGAAGGGTGACTGACGGTATCCCTCAAAGTGCGAGGGAAGTGAGAGATCCATGGGGTTGACCGCGGGGGTCAGGGGAGCTTTGGTGGCCGGGACGGATGAGACAATGGAGCCGTCGAAATTCTCCACCAGCATGAAGTTGTCGGGACCGGGTGAATGCTCGTTGGGATCCCAGGCGCTCCAGTCGTCGGCAGAAAAGCCGTATGAGCTGGCCGATAGTCCTGGGGAAACCGGAGACACAGGAGTGCCTGCTGATTCGGAGGCAAAGTCCGAGTTGAACCCCTCGACGGGGCTGAAGATAGAGACTGGCGAGTACTCTGAGGCGAATGTCTGGTGGGTAGTTAGTAGCTGAACTCATACGATGGAGAAAAAGCGAGACAAAACGTGACAACCGGAGCTATACCTGTAGATATGCTGTGGCGTCGAGGCTAAAGACAAAAAGAGTGGAGTACTAACTGGGTCAGAGAAGCCAAAGGGCATGGCAAACGGGTCGAATGGTAACGAGGTATTGATAGCCTCCATCATTGATACCGCTGGTGTGTTGAGATAGATGGTCTGGCAAACAGCTGACTTGTCGATGTTGTAGGCGGCTGGCCTGGTGTTGCAGATGGTGTGGTGTTGTTAGGTGACTGAAGTGTGACCGGAGGTGGGGCCGGTTCTAGTGGTGCTGAATTGGATGACGGTGGTCAGTTCGCTTTTTGGGAAGTTGTTGGTGATGACGGTAATTTCCTTCAGAAAGGGAGTCTGGGGCTATTTGACATCGAGAAATGTTGCCGCGGGCGGGTTATCGTCTGGATGCACCCGGGAGCCCCATTGGGGCAAGTTGCGGATGCATACGGATGCGTGAGGATGCATCGCCGATGGTGGTCTCATTGGTGGTTTTTGCAGCAAGATGGGCGTGCAAACTGACCAAAACTGGCCATCATTTTCGCCTGTCGTACGAGCCCAGCGCTGGGCGAATGGGCCTGGTCTGGCCCCACGGGATTGAAAGAGGGGCGTATTCGGACAAGGGTGTGAGAGCCGCGGTACCGTCCACCCGTCTCCGAGTCTTTCCAGCAGTTCTGCGACAGCGATGGGCCACAAGTTGATCCGCATCGGCTCGGAGCCTCCCGTTGGGGGGTTTCTAGACTCATCTATAGGCACAAAGGGTGCTCGATTGCAGCACCTGCGCGAGATGTGCGCAAGCACCTTCAGCAATTGACTTTATCACCACCACAGTTCCACAAGGAGATACGGGATGGGGCGGCTGACATGGCAACCAATCGCGGCCTTGGTGCATGCGCTCCGCATCAATGGGAGTTCGCTTGAACACCCACAAAGCGAGCGATTTCATTCCCAAGTCAAACCGGCGAGCTCAATCAGCTCTCAATGGCGGGCGCTGCGGGGGCGATGATGCCTGACGGCTTTTGCGTCAAGCATCCGGCCGTCTTCATGCGTTTTCGCGGGCTGCGGCGGTAAATTTCTCGAGCAAGGAGAGACAGGTTTTAAGACGTGAAGTTGACGTGCGGTCGCGATCCAAATCACCACGCGGAAGAATGTTGTTTGCTTTCCATGGAGAACTGTGAAGCCTCGGACAATTGCCATCTTGCCCGCATGAAAATGGGCTGATGGGTCGAGCAGGGGTATTGACCCACCAGTACCGGCTGACTGGCACGATCGCACCACCGGAACTGACCGCCTCCAAAATTGTTAGCAGGAAAGTACTCCCTGGAAGAGTCTGGCAGGTTCGAAACCTGCTTGCAATCACGGGAAATTGCCGTCAATTTCCTACCAACGGCGCACTCCGCAGGGCCACTGGCACCACACCTCCCGTTTCTTTCCGTTTCTTTCCAAGGCAAAATGTGTATGAATGACGAATTACCTCATCATCAGTGCATGACATTCAGGGGCAGCTGCATTTGAGACTAACGAAGGCACGAGAAGTTGGCGATGCAGCGAAGTCCCAAGAGCCTTCGCCATGGGTGTCGTCTATCTTGAGATGTCGCAGCCACGGGCAACGCCTTCTCTTTTTGGGCCGGACGCAGCCCTAGATGCTGCTGTGCTAGTTATATGGCCCCTGGAACCTCCCGCCCAGGACAGCTACGATGGAACAACAGCCTCTGCCGCGTCTTCACTACCTCCGCCAACATAGCAAGCAACAGACGCCCACGGCGCCCCCATGCAACCCGTTACGAAAGGTCCGTCGATGACGTCGAAAGCATCACATAGCATCCTCGAGTGGGAATGCAACCCAGTACCAGCAAGCCCCACAAGATGAAGCCAGAAGCGAACCCGGCTGACGGAGGAAGCGCGCTTGCGGGAGGGGGAACAAAGATGGAAAGGCATCCGAAGCTGGTTTTCCCAGTTCTTCGAGCTCTATCGAGAGGGTAATGCAGACATCACGAGCGCTAGCCCTGTTAGCGTGCATCCCGCGATCCTGAAGAATCTAGTGGATCTGGGTCGAGATTTGAAGCAGGGGCTGATGGCGCTGGGTGTCTGTCGCTTTCCTGCCCACATATTGTTGGCAATCTAGCTGATATTACGGACAGAAACCCGTTCAAGTCGAGCGAGTATTCCCTCCGGAGGGAGGTTCAAAGCCACGAGGGGGATGGCTTCATGCACAGCGGTTAGCCGGAGCGGTGTCGGAGCTGCTGAAGGATCACCTCTCGAAATTACGCTTCAACCGAGTATTGGCTTGGGGCGACAACGGGCTAGTTGCGCTGTTTGATGTTGGCGCGTCCGGCGGGTTGAAACAAGTGGTGGTGAAGTGTGGTTTGAACCCCTCAAAGGACTCCCCATTACAACGGGAGAAGGGCTGTCATCGATGTATGTCCTGTCTAGTCACCCGCTCTACTCGACTAATTAATTACTAGCGCAGTTTGTTTGCAGATCCAAACATATTCTGCAGAAGATCAAGCTACACATCGAACCCTCGTTGGGAGAACGGTCAGGACAACCGGCTGGCGAACTGTTGGGCCAGCCTTTGTCGAGCCAAACACCATCAGGCCGGCCCTCCAAAGTCGCATCTCTGCCTTCTTCGGCTTCCAAACGACGCGCCAGCACCTCCTTGGACGTCCAGCCCAACAAGCGACACCAGAGAGCCTCGTTGCCGCCTCAGAATCAACCGCCAGGGCAGCAGCCATGGCAGCAGTCTGCAAGTGACAGGCTTTTGTTGCTCGAATTTATGCGCCGAGGCGATCTCCACAAGTACCTCGCCAAGTTGTCTACCGAATTGTATCACACGTGGACCTGATCAAAGTGGCCACAATGGTGCAGCGAGCAAGAATTGGCAAAGGTGTAAGATTTTAGCCTAGCCTGAGCCGAGAGGTGGGCAAGGGCCGTGGTTTACATACAGGGCGGTGGTGATTGGTGTGACAGGGGTAGGGTGCCAGGGGTATTTCCTTACAAATGCCGTCGATGCGTGAGGAAAAAGGAATTTGTGAGTTAAACAATGCGCAGCAAATGTCTGCCGAGAATGAAATGTCTGTTGAGAAGAAATGTTGGATGCGCAGCGAGAAAGGCTGTTGAGCGAAAATGTGTCGAGAAGGAAATTTCAGCGACGTGTGCCGGGTTGTACAATACAAAATCAGACCCTTGCGTTGCTCTTCCAGCACCCCATTGCCCACTCGGCAAAAAAGTCCTCGGTGAGAACAATGTCTGTCTCCTCTCCCTGCGCCGGCCGTAGGAACACCTCTTGAAATGAAATAACCATTGGTGCCGTCCCCTGGACAACCCAATGGCTACTGTCGTGCAGTGAGAAGGGTTTCTGTGGGTGTGGTTTGATTTCAACCTGGGCGGTAGGAGATTGGGAAAATGAACGGTGCCACTGCTCAACAACGATACGCTTTGTTTGCTCGAACACCATGATAAGAAAAACCATCTTGACGTCACCCTGCGGTAGATTTGGAGGCGAGTTGTCGAACCACCAATCTCTGTCCTTGTGGAGCTGCGGGAACGACTCGGTGTTACCTGCCTCGATAACCAAGGTGGGATAATGATTACCAGCCCAGCGAGGTGGATCAGGTCGGAGACCACTATCTCCTTGCTTTTGTTTTGTGCCGGTACGCTTATAGGTTGTTGAGCCAGTAGCAAAGAATTTACCGAGCAAACCCATCCGGTCAAGAACAGAGAAGATTTTCAGGAACAGGTGGAGATGACGGTGCGAAGAATAGGATCTACTTAAGTAAGCCAATTAACAATTAATTCACGTCATTAAACACCATATTCCTAAATAAGTTCCTGTATCCGAAGTGCTCCAGACCCGTACGGCCACACGGTCACATAGCCCCATGACCATATATACGGTCGCACCCGATGTTTTGAATGTTCCTGTATATCCTGAATGAGAGTCTCTTTCCATAACGGATGTTCCCCCCAGTTGGTGTTTGTGGCGGGGGATACGGTCATGTATCGGGAGGTGGCGGATGTGTTGGAGAGGGTGGTTTAGGGGAGGTGGGAGAGAGATTTGTTGTATATAGAGAGGGTCAGGGAGGAGGTGAATAGTTGGCCGGAGAGTGGGATGGTGAAGTACAGGAGTGTGTTTGCTTCTGGGAGGGGGACCGAGTGGGATGTGGAGAAGACGTGGAATCATCAACAAGGAATGGAGTTAGTGGGGTTAGAGAAGTATGTCAAGGGTAGGATAAAGAGTTAATTAACTCACTGCGAAATTTAGGGATCATAAGGCACTAGGTTGTTCCCTGTAGTGATACTATGTACTTTTGTGAGGCGTCATGCTGCGAAGAGTCGATAACGTTGTTGAACGGGCACATGAGGAAGAACTGTCGGATATCCGTTTGACTTGGGCTAGCCAGAAGACGAGGGCTGTGAGAACTGAGGTTTGCGGCTTGCGCGCGGTGTTTCTTTTTCTTACGTCAGGCGGGATAGGGACCAACCGCGTTGTGTACGAAGGGTGCAGTGCCCCATCGTGACTCCTCGCTGAATTTCACCCGAAGAGCGGCTCAACATTTGGGAAATGGAAGGTGAAGAAGGAGCATCTTGTGACGCAGTGGAGCCAGCTCCACCTCTCTTTTGTTTCCCAACCGGCCCTCTTCTCGTGCCCTGCCCCAGTTAGCTCGTAAACATTTCGCCGCGTTTCCCAGCTTGCGCGGCCCAAAATCTCCCACAACGCTGTCGACAACCTTACGGCTCCTTCTGTTACCAACGCCATCAATCAAGCCGCCCTGAATCTCGACATGGCCAGTGTTCCCGTTCCCTCCCCCCAGACGACGGGATTTGCCATCCGCGTCGCCACAGAGGCAGACCTCGCCGACATCACTCGTGTCCACATCGAGGGCTTCACCGAGGAGCCCCAGGTGCATCAATGCTACCCCAAGCGACACCAGTACCCCGAGGATCACTGGGAATGGATGAAGGGGGAATATTTCGACTACTTGGAGCAGCCCGAGAAATACCTTGTCCATGTTCTTGTGTCTCTGTCTTCCGGCACTGGGGCTGGCGCCAACCCCGAGCCTGCCCGCGATCGACCGGTCGGAGTCGCGGTGTGGAATCTTGCTGTGCTCAGCGAAGCTATCGGGAGTATGGCCCTCTCCCTCCCTCCTGAAGTCTAACACGCAACTCTCACCTCCATTCACTAACGATGGACTCCTGGCAGACCCCGGACTCGACCAACGACGGGACTTCAACCGCAAGCGACTGGAAGCATTCATGGAGAAGTCCGGAGAGCGCTTCAAGACCTATTTCGCCAAATGGGGTGCAGACCAAGTTAATCTCTCAGCCCTTATTGTCCAGCCCGACTTCCGACGCCGCGGCGGCGGCACAATGCTGGTGAGCTGGGGCATCAAGCGAGCCGAGGAAAAAGGATGGCCGGCCACCCTGTGTGCGAGTCCGATGGGACAGCTGCTCTACAAGCACCTTGGCTTCGAGACTATTGCGACCGAGGTCGTTCAGCTCCAGCGTGAGGAGGAATCACTGGTTAATTCCGTGATCGTATTGGCTGGCGAGGACAAGAGCGCAACGGAGTAGACCACAAGCAGAGAAATACATTTAGGGATGGCAAGCGGGCTGGTTTGTGCTGCGAACTAGTGGCCGTTTAGCTAAGCTGCCTTGCTTTGAAGACTGGCAGAGAGCAGCACTGATAGTGGATTTTGTCCGTGTTATGACACCAGACGCTAACTAGGTAGTGTTTCAAGATGGGCCCAAGAGAGAGGTAATCGGAGTTCGGAGTAACTTAGTGCTTGGCATGTAAATAGCAGCAGAGTCAAAACCCCAGAGCCGAGAGAATTAGAACCAGGTTAGCAAAGAGGCACATTCAACTGCGCCATGTCATAGCTGCAATGCAGAGCCATAGGACTGAACCTCGCCCCCGGACTCTTTGCAGCAGCTTCCCTCCTTGGCAGAATTCTTCCAATAGCGGCCTTCCTGGCAGATTGGACAGGCAGGTCCTGTGATGGGAATTTTACCTCAAAGTGCCAGGAATACTGCAGCAAGATTGAAGTGACCTACCCAGCCACAACTCTAAGCAAGTCTGTTTCGCGTCAGCATAATCGTTTTTTTGAACATGGGTTGTTATCAGCGCGCGGGAGAAAAACAAGAGACAAGCCTTCTTACTTCGGGGAAGCTAGTACGAAGACGTAACGGCGGGGAGAAATCAGCATATTTTGAGTGAGGTGGAAACAAGTAATGTCGTTCTTGCCGTCGAGTTTACCGCGACGTGCTAGTAGATAGGCATCTGGCTGTTGGCCACGCGTCTAGATGTCCCCGTGCGGTCACATCGCTGATCTACGCCGCACGACCCCTAAAGAAGCGGCATTCTCGGTGTAACCTCCGCTCGAAGGAGCAAAAGCCTACCTAGATGGTCGTTTAATTTCACAAAGAATGGAATTCAGCCTTGGGGAGCTCGGAGAGAGCCTTGGAATAGATTTAACAGGAGATGATTAGGGTGCACCGTCACTGAGCGCCCGGTGATTGTGCATGTGTTGGGTTGGGCATAAAAGCCTGGGCTGCTGTCCCCATGAGAAAAATGTTGAATACAGCTCTCAGTCACTCAAGCTACCTCCTCACTTATTCCCCATTTATCACACTACAACACATTCCCGATCAGCATTGCCCAACATGAAGCTCGCCTCCATCGCTTTCACCCTCATGCAGGTTCTGGCCGCCCCTCTCGTCGGCGCCGCGGCCATTCCGGACGCGGAACTGTCAGTTACCGAGCGAGACACGGTCAGCTCGACATCTCCTGGCCTTGAGAAGCGCGCCCCGTGTGCCATCCACCTTGGCTACGATAGCTGGTGGAGAGCCGGGGCACACGACAGATACCGGGTGTGGTTCAACGCTGAGGGCAGCGGTCCTCGGGCAGGCTTCACTACCCCATATGACATGCTCAACAGATATTGCACCATTGCCAAAGGTATGTGAGGGTCTGGAGAGTGGCCTGTCCTCTCAGCTCAACACCTATGAATTACAACATAAACACCGCTAACTTGACGGGACAATAGGGCTTACAAGCGACTGGGAGTATCTAGGGAGGGTCACCAGCGTGGAGTGCTGGCTTGTTGACGATAGGTCAGGGGCCATCGACATCAGCGTTTTCATCGGTTCCAATGGCAAGGACGCCTACTTCTCGTACCATCAGGCCGTTGTGAACAATTGGCGCGAGGGATCGGGATTCATTTGTGATGTGGATTCGGGCCGCCTCTAGTTTTGGATGGATCAAAGACGACGGACTTGGGCAGCTTGAAAGATGTCTTTGCTTTTACCACCTTGACAGTCATCGCTATTTCTTTTTGTACAATTCTTGGATCTATCCATACTTGGGGGTGTTCCGTCCTAGGTGATAAGTATTGAATCCCAGCCGAATATTTTGCTCATTCTCGACAATATTCGTCACTGCACTTGGCCTTGAATGACAGTTGTAATACTTGGGGCCAGGGATAATGCACCAGTGCTGGCCACACTGCCTGCCCACAGCCCGGCACTGACTCGTCCGTGTCCCCCAACTTGGAACACACGCGCACCTCTGGCGACATGAAGAAACTTCATTGCTTCGAGCTCGCGCACGACGTCAGGTCTCAGCTGCAATCAGGGCCAGCAAGCTGGAGAAGTCAGCCGCCAGCGGTTGCGTTGGGCGTTCCGCTATAGCGAAAGGCTTCCGTAAGAGCAACAGTCACCGGAATGAGACCACAACGCCAACATTGATCAAAGAAACCGGGCCTCTCCGCTTGTGCGTTGTGGGTACGGAGAAAACAGGGCCGTGGGTTGAGTTCTTTAGGGTCACTAGAGGTAGACGTTGCCCTCAATTCCTGTCACTCACTCAGCTATCTTACTAATTCACCAGAATCCCCAATGCCTAAGCAGACTTGGGCCGGTCCTGGTTCCGGAGACACCCTCCCATCAAGCACTGGGTCTGAGGCAAACCTGCTGAAGCTGCAAATATGGCTCGCCATATTGTATCGACAAACATTTCCACCTGCAAACTCAAACGCAGCGGTCTTCCGCGGCGCAGTCGTTGATATCAGCCCATTCTTCGGAGCCACAGAATTCAATCCGCTTTTACGTATCTCTTGGCGAGGATGCGGAGTACATATGTCTCAGCTACCGATGGCCGGAGACGCCAAACGTGCGTCTCTTGCGGCCCAATCTTGAACATCATTCAAGACGACGATGATGACGATGGAGACAAGGCGAAATATATCACGACAATGGACTTGATGTACGAAGCAGCACTCCTGACGGTGATAGCCGCTTGGCCCTCGAAGCAGTTGTTCAGTTCTGCCAACTATGTCTACCAACATCAAGAAATCATATTGGGGCAGACAGAACACGCGAAGCAGCGCCTCTTTGTCCGGCGCGGCATGCCACATTACTTCGAAGACTCTGAAGAGAAAGCCTCCCTTCCCATCATGGACCGAGCCTAGATCTATCAAGAGCGCATCCTTTCCAACAGGGCCGTGTACTTCACCGAGAATAAGCGTATTGGGACTACCAGGAGAGCGCGCAATGTCAATGCCGCGCTGAGAAAGAGCAAAAAATTGGCCAGGTTGACAATCGAGATCTAGACAAACCCCGGACGCTCTCCAGACTCTGACACACGCAAGTACTAAGAAATGCTAATGATATCGCGCTCTTGTCTAGGATATGGTGGTAGCACGTTTTCGAATACTCGGGACTGTAGCTGTACTGGATACCTTCGCCGATCATATAGGAGAACAGCTGGGTGATGACGGCGGTGGCAAGTGCCCTGGCTGTGAAGATAAAGCCGTCGATCCCTATGGAGAAGGCGGTAAGATTGGGGCGATCGGCGCGCTTTTCAAGCTCGAGCTGACCTCTGACGGCTACACCTTTGTGGCCAAAGGGGTCCAGTCCGACCACCGCAGCCGTCTACTGCACGAGGAGCGCGTGTATAAGCAGCTCGAGCAGCTCCAGAGGGAAGTTATCCCGGTATATCTCGGTCTCGTTGACGTCAGGGACCCCCGAGGCGGCTATGCTCTCCCTGGCGGAGCAGACATCTCTCACATGTTGCTTCTCTCGTGGGCGGGTGAAGACTGCGATGGAGCGCTGGACTGGGATGCACAAATAGGACGCTCGACCACGGAGATTGTGCGTATGGGTGTCTCTCATAACGATCTGCGTTGGCCTAACCTGCTTTGGAATGAGGAGCGCCAGCGTGTTATGGTGATTGATTTTGACCGCGCTACCATTCTGCCCCCTGCTCCGCACAAGAGAGTAGCAAAGCTCGCACAGCAAGAGAAGAGAAAAAAGAAGGGGATGGCAAGAGAAAGGGTAAAGAGAAGGATGTAAAACAAAGGGCAAGGCAAGGGAAGGGCAAAAAGGAGGATGGGAAAATGAGCTATTGATTTTCCCACATGTAATTGTTACTTACTCTCTATAATCAAGAACTCGCTATCGCACCCGTCAACCCCTCTTGTGATGCCGCCACGTCGCAACGCGGCCCGCAGCCCTTCGCACCGCTCGCCGTCTCAGACCTCCCCGTCTTCCCGCCTATTTCGACAACGACCTCAACTCGACTCTACTCCCCAACCGGCACTGAGCAATTACAATCCGCCCCCATTGCTATACGACAGGCCTCGGAAGAGTTTCACGCGTTTCACGTTGAGTTTCCTCCGGTCACCCGTTTGTGAGGGGGTTTATACTTGATATGGTAGAGAGGTCTTTAGTTGCGTCCGTCCCCCCGACTACGAGCCGACACGTCGTCTTCGTAGGCGGTGACTACGGCTACTCGCCCGTCGGAACTCTTTCGGACTAAAACTTGGCACAAGGGACGAGAACTGGGCCTCAAAGGGCTGGCTTCGCTTCGTTCGGCGGTGGGCTCACGAGCGGGCTCAGGTAGACTTGGTAGAGAGGGATCTCTGCAACTGTGAGGGAGGTTGACCAGAATCCCATCGCCCGTATTGCATCGCCTGTGCTCATCGGTCTTTTGGCAGTGGCTTGACAGCAACTTTGACTTTTCTGTCCTCTCCCCGATGAATTCCTTTGGAGACAAGTCGGAACCCGTTCTCCCGCCCGCGCCTGCTGCTTCCCTCTCACCCACTCTCTGCAAACAACCTTTTTACGGACTCAAGTACGGGTCTTCTGAATCAGAATCCGACTGATGGAAGGACGTCACGAACGGAAAAGCTCTCAGTTTCGGATGATTCCGTCTGAACGTTTGGTGGTGGAACATGATTTCACCAGCTGGCATCCTCCACTTCGTGCTTTGCGCTACGATCTTTGACGGGTATTTTTAGGCAGGCTGAACAGGTGCTGGATGTTGCCTAACCGCATGCATTTGGCGTCCGCAGTGCCGCAGCTCCTTCGTCTGACTGGCCAATATTGAGCCGATGTCGTCCCTCACCGAGCGATGGCTTTCAGCCACCGGCCCCCAATTGGAAATCAACTGGTCCAGACCGGGGCCGCACTGCAGCAGATCGGCGATAGCTGAGCCGAACCCGATCACGCGGTGCAGCGGCGGCGATGCAATGCCACGAGGAGCACCTCTCCATATTCTTTTTCTTTTGCATCCTTCACCAATGTTTCATTTTGATGCCCTCGGTTATGCACTCCATTGAGCCATGGCATCGATTGCATCTGTAGAGGTCAAACAACAGCCAGAACTTGACAAGACCACGGGCGAGAAAGTCACGGACCATGTTAAGATTGAGAGAGTGGTGCGGACAACCCCTCGCGACAAAGCTCAAGAGCTGTTGAATACCTCTCAGAATGAAAACAATACAGCGGTTGAGAGCCAGAGAGGTATGGCTTCAACAGGATTACCTCACACCGTAAAGAATCGTCGCTCACAATCTGCAGGTTTAGCCCTCGACGAACCGGACACCCCCCTTGACGAACTCCGCTTCCGCCCATTCGTCCTCAAGCCCTGGTTCCTCTTCCTCGTCATTACCTTCAACATAATTATCATCAGCCTGCTCATCGTCCTCTGCATCAAGCCCAAGTTCGAGCTCCTCAACGAATGGGCATACTTCGTCCTGCAAATCTTCCCCACTGTCATCGGCACGATCACCACCGCCACCCTCGAGGCCGTCATCACCGCCCTGTCGCGCATCACCCCCTTCATGCGATGCGCTCGTCCTGACGGCGATGCAGCGGCTACTTCTATCCTCCTGCCCTACGTTCCCCTTTTAGGGCCGATCAACTCCATTCGCAGCGGAAATTGGATCCTCTTCTGGGCGAACTTCATCCTGTGGCTGGGATATCCCGTGCTGGGGCTCAAGGCGGCGCTGCTGAGCGCGTCGATAGACGATGGGGTCGCCGAGGTTACAAATTGGACGCTCTATGCGCTGCTGACGGCGTATGTGATTATCACGGTGTTTATTGCGTGCGTGGTGATCTTTCTGGAGAGGCATCCGACGGGCTTGAGGGAGGGCTGGGATACGGTGGATATTGCAGATCATTTGGTGCTGTTTAGAAAGTCAGACTTCTTGGATAAGTTTGAGGGGTCTTGTGTTGCTACGAAGGAGTCGATGGGTGAGGTGTTTGCTGGGATGAAGGTTAAGCTTGGGTTTTGGCCTCAGGAGAGTGATGGTGGGAGGTGGTTTGGGTTTAGGGAGGTTGAGCCAGGTGAGTCTCGTGGATGTATTTTGGCTTTGGGGATGATGTGCTAATACAGCGTAGGACCGGCTGTCAAGCCGCCGGAAGGGAGAAATGACCGGACTTGTAAGTCTCAACGAAACGACCTTTTTCTTTCGCGGTATCCTCTAACGGCATGTAGTTTCCCTCAAGCAGCTCTCCCGACTGCGCTTCAACTCCGTATTCTCTGCCATGAAGCGCCTCCCTCTAATCCTTTCTACCACCCTCGCCACTCTCATTCTCGTCGGGTACATCATCGCCCTCGCCTTCGGCAGCAGACAGCCAACCCGCAACACCTTCGACCTCCCCGTCTCCACAGGAGTCTCGGCCTTCCTCTTCAATTTCTTCCTCACCTCGGTCCTCAGCCTGTACAGCCTCTTCTGGGAGGACATCTACCTCTTCTCCGCCATCACTGAGCCCTTTGTGCAGATGGGCAACCCCCGCGGCGCCACCGCCGACGAGGCCCTTCTTCTCAACTACACCAGCTCCCCCCGCCCCATCGCCATCTACGACGCCGCGAGCCGCCGACACTGGAAGATCGTCCGCACCGCTGGCATCGCCCTCCTCCAGCGCCTCCTCCCCATCATCGCCGGCGCAAGCATCAGCGTCTCAAACCACTCCGCTTCCCCTCCCGGCAGCAGCACAATCCAGCTCTCGACCCCGCTGTCAATCTTCACAATCGGCTACCTTGCTTCGTACATTCTCCTCATCCCTTACGAAGTCTACTCGCCCGGCTACACCCGCCACCTCCCGCGTGACAGCCTCACCATCGCGGACCTCATCTCATGGAGCTGTTCAAGTTCTATTCTACGTGGTGATAACAACCTCCCTTCGGACACGGAGAATGATAGTCCGGAGACGGGGCTGCTGGCGGGGAATCCACTTGATACGAGCGCGGAAGAACCGTGGAATAGGAAGTGGTGCATGGAGGCTAGGCTGAGGCTGGCGCGGAAGAGGTATGGGTTTGGGCTTGAGGGCGTGAAGGGGACGGAGGGGGGGTATACAATGGGTATTACTACGGTTGGGGGAGGGGAGAGGGAGGCGCCGGAGCTGTGGAGAAATGCAAGGGGGTTGCGGAAGAGAGTGCATGATGGGCGTGGGAAGGGGGGTTGGGGATGTAGAAGGGGGGACGGAGCAGGAGAGGGGAGGTGGGTATAGGATTTTAGGAGCTGGGAGGTTTGAGGTCATTGGTGGTGGGGAGGGTGATGTCTTGGAGCGACCGGCGGAGGGGGAGGCGAGGGAAAGACAGGGCGAATAACTTCGCGAGATGTCTTGGTAGATGATTTGCTGTACGTACGGACCAAGGTTGCCCCTTGCATTTCATTGCGGATCTCATGGACTCAGACGGCAAAGCACCACATGCCTGGTCTACTTCATTCCAGGTGAGACTACTTCTAGTAAAGTATGTAACCTACCTAATACCACCTATCCCCCAATCAAAAGTAGCACCCCAGTATCTACCTCAGTCCCTGACCTCCAGTCCCCAAACCCCAACCGAAATACCCATCATCCCTGGCCCGCTGCAAATGAACCTCACCCCAGTGCAGTGAGTCCTCAGTACCGGGATCTCGACCTCGATCTCCTGCTGGACGAGTAAGAAGGCGAAGGCGACCGGTACGAATAAGATGGCGATCTCGACTTGTACTTGTAAGGCGACGGCGACCTGCGGGAGTAACCCGGCGAACTCGACTTATATCTATAAGCCGGCGACGGCGATCTGCGCGAATAAGACGGCTTCGACGAGTCCTTCAGCCCATATTCCGTGTACTGGCTAACGGGCTCGTACGCGCTGAACTTCGAAGTCGTGCCTCCAATGTCCTCGTTCCAGGTGCCAGTCCTCTTGTAGACAGTCGTGACGGCCTTCGGGTCGTAGTGATCATCGCCGATTTTGAATGACGGTCTCGAAAGAGGGTTGGTGTCGGGGTGGCTGGGGAGAGCCGGTGAACGCTTGCGCTCGTAATTACGGCTGCTACTGCTGCTGCTGCCGTAGACGGGGGATGAAGAGCGGAATTTGTTGCCGTAGTCGTTGAGCTTCGGGGTGCGGACGGGGCTGCTGCTCCGGAAGTAGGATCCAGTCTTCGGGGGCGACGAATTGCGATATTTGCTGCCATAGTCGCTGAGCTTAGCGGTGCGGGCAGGGCTGCTGCTCCTGAGGTAGGATCCGGTCTTCGGGGGCGACGAAGGGCGGCTGCGGTAGGTTGACATCTCTTTGTCGTAAGTCCCAGTCGGCGTGTCTCTGCGATAGAGCTCCGATGCTGTCGGCCGGTCCGATCTGTGGCGTCCTACCGACAAGGATGAGTCAGGGGCGACGAGGGAAGGCGCGCCGTAGCTGGCGTGGCTGCTAGGAGCGTCGTCATATCCAAGGGGGCCGTAGGGGTTATGCCGGGTAACGGCATTGCCGCTGTAGGGGCGGAGATGATCAGAAGACATGATGCTTGATGCTCTGGTAGAGAGATATTTGTGTTGGTTTGTGGTGTGAGATGCTGCAAAGCTTGCGATTTGTTTTTGTGTGCAATCGTGGCCAAATTTCGAGAGCTGTGCGAGATGGGGAGAGGGGAAGAGAGACAGAGCAAGGCGGCGGGCAGAGAATTTATATCTTCCCCCTACGGCCCTGGGTGTCTATTCACGCCAAGAAGGCCAGACTCTCAATCATATTGAATAGGTAGGCAAGTGCTCGGAGCCGAGAAATGTCCTCCAACACATCACTCCGCTGTCAGAAAGACACATTTTGATTCAACTCATTCATACCTTGCGCTCAATCTATTCATACGGCGATTCACTTGCACTCATACTATTGTTGAATGGCCGGACTTTTTATGGGCCATACCAGGGAAAGCAAGGTACGGTATTGGAGGGGAACATTGTTTAATGTGTCGAGGTGACTTGTACAACTTCAATTTCTACTACAATGGTATATACCACCACCCGACAAAATCGTCTCAATTGTAAAGATTATGCGCTGCCAAATTCACGCCCAAACCCCAAATAGCATTCACTCACTCAACCAAAATAACACTGAATGTGGGTGGTTGAAGACTCAATAGCGTATTCCGACATGAGATGACCCACACTCGACGACCTCTATTCAATTCAATTCCCCCAATTCACACACAGCCAACTCAGCCAAGTCACTCATCCAATGTGTGCCTGACATCATCCCGTTGCTGCCTCAGGTTACGTAAGGCTCTGTCCGTAAGCAGCCCCTGAATCCTCCCCGATGGCTGCCTAGAAGTAAACAACAACAGCACGTGCCGCACAAGGAACATTGTCGACGGGAACTCAAATGACGTCTACCTCAATAAGCAAACTAAAACCAAACCAAAAATAAGATTTATGCTCGTAAAAACGCTCGCTAGGTGCTGAAGTCTGTCTGGGTAGTATCGCTGTGTCAATCTGTCCGCCCAACGCCGCCATGATATTCTTTTCGGAGCACATAAACCACATCGCACCACTCAACTCATGTATGAGCGCACCACGCCCAACGCAGAGGCTCGGCGTGCACTCCCGGGTATCAATACTCTCTGCTGACCGTCAGCTCCAGCTATCCTGCTGCCCCCCTCCGAACCCCTCCCTCAAACCCAATCAGCCACGGGAAAACCAACTGCTCCGGTCTGGTCAGGGTCAGTACCCAGGGCCCCGGCTCCGACTCCTGCTCCTCGGCCGAATATAAACCCTCACATGATCACTGCAACAACCCATTAGCACAATCCCATACCCACCCCCATCATGAAACACATACCTCTCCGAAGTCTCCCCATGATAAAACAAACTGCTCCCCCGGCTCCTCGGCCTCGGCGGATCAATATCCAAATGAACCACCCCATCTGAATACATCCCATCTTCAAACATTCCCTCGGAAAACGTCCGTCTCCGCGCGTAATTTGGTTCGATGCGCGGCAACTCCGGGTAGGACAAGTGGTCCGGGTAGAAAGCCCCATGGTAGCGCGGCTGTTTCGGGCGCCTGTTGTAGTCTATCCGGTGGGATGACGAGACTGGGTCGTCGAGGACTTCTTGTGTGTGCGTTGGGTAGGGGTAGAAGCTGCCTCGTCTGTAGGAGGGTGGACGGGACGGGGGGCGAGAGGGAGGGAGAGGGGGAGGGTCGTAGTGTCTAGGGGGTGGTGGGGTGTTGTAGTACCTTGGTCGCGGTCCTGGGGTGGAGGAGCGCTGGCGGGGGTAAGGAGGCGGAGCTGGAGGGGGTGGAGGCCCGTACGGTGTCTGGGTTGGGTAGGGTGACCGTGTAGGGTACGGGGTGTAGTATGGCACTGCTACCGGAACGGCGACCGGGACGGGAACGGGCACCGGTACCGGGGGTGCTCCATATATGGGGCCCCAGGCCGGGTATGATGCTGCTGCGGCTCGTTGGGCGGCGATCTGGCGGTTCGCTGCCTCTGCGGCGGATGAGGCGCGCATTGCGTCGCCATAGGCTTGCATTTGGTAGCCCATGGTCCTCATGTTGCCGGCCATTTCGAATTCTGCCCGAGTCGGCCTAACGGGGACCACCACGGGCCCGCCCGGCCCATACGGGACGACGGTCCTCGGCCCCGGCGTCCTGGGCCGCGGCGTCGTCGGGCTGGAGAAGAATTGAGTCGTGCAGCATGGCAGCGCGCAGGCCATCTCGCTGGCGAAGGGCGTCGTTGGGGCGTTGCTAAGCCCGGCGTCGAGATGTTTAATTTTGCGGTCAGTCAGCGGTGTCCGATTCGGTGCGGCTTGCTGCGGGGGTAATTTGACGGGTTGCAGAGTGGGCCGCCGGTCGTCGTTCAACTGCCGCCGCGGTTGGCCAGACTCGGTATCAGGCCCGCGTTAATTCGATAGATAAGCCGCTACTCGACGGTCATCCGGTTTGTGCAGAGTCCGACTTGTCGGTCGCGCACTTTGCGTGCAGGAAATGTTGCTCGATGGCCATGCTCCTTATAGTGTCCAATGCAACGACTTGGAGCTGATACGAACGAGAGAGGTGGCTTTGCGACCCTTCCAGAACCTGATCTAATGTCTCATTTGGCAAATATCCAATCAGTTCCTTAATGTAAATTCCAGTCTCGGTACTTGAAGTCGATTGAAACCGGTTGACCGGGGCCAGGCAAAGCCGCTGCATGCCCACCGTCTCCCATTGGGTCGTCACCGTGACACAAAGAACGGTGAGCTGTAGGTGTTCGGGATTGGGGCTGTCCGCAAAGTCAGCTCCGATTCCACGGCGCTTGCCAACATAGAATGAAACACAGGGGTCCTGGCTGATGTAATTCCATTGTTGCGCTCCTCTGCCATGCATCTGATGCCCGGCTCTTCCGAATGTTCCACGGCCATCTCCTCCATACTCGGTTTCAAATAAGCATGCCTTCAGATACATCTTCTCGCAGTGAGGTCATCTCCGCCTCCGCCCCCTTCAATCGATCAAACCATCCAGTTATATCTCCATTTCGATCTCGACCTTCAGTTTTACCTGTCAATCCCTGGTCCCATGTAAGTACTTGCTAGGTAGTGTGAGGACAACAGCAAAAGTATAAAGTAGAACAAGAGCGCCTGCTAAGATGAACCCCCTAGATCAGAACCACCCCTGGAAGCGAACCACTAGTGGTGTTAGTGCGCACGGGCATTTTATAGCCGACACACTAACATTGAAGTGCTGAAATATCTCCACGAACATAAGAGTTAAAATTACGTTAAAATTACACCTGATAGTATAGTTATATTTTATATTATGTATATTTTCATGTATTTTTAAATGATACTTTAAGGTAACAATCTAGTTATAACTAAGAAAGTCAGATTTTGTTATAATATATATATGTTTTACATATAAATTATAACAAGTAGAAAAGAATTCTTCATTGATTTTATATAAAAGATAAAAATAAATAAAACATTACGTTAAGTTTATGAAGATAAGTATTATAATATTAAGTTTTTCGCTTAAATAAATACTTTTCATTACGTAATATAACTTTAAATAAGTAAAATAATATTTAAAATTTATTTACTTTAAACTTAAAGTAAATTATTATTTTTAATAAATTAGTTATAAGAAATATTATTTTAATATTACGTAATTTTA
>Ga0247760_1000201_pt1 | contig 67395 bp, 87 predicted proteins | sample UWRJL171409R4_FD_179936 | JGI IMG/M metagenome (GOLD analysis project Ga0247760, IMG submission 179936) | Plant litter microbial communities from Arlington Agricultural Research Station in Wisconsin, United States - UWRJ-L171-409R-4 | ecosystem: Environmental > Terrestrial > Plant litter >... | reverse complement strand
GGAGGGGGGAGGGTGCAGCTGGATTTCTCGAGGATGGTGAGTGGGCTGTGGTATCCGGTGAATGTGACGAATCCGGATGAGAAGAGGGTGGCGGAGAGGTTGCCGAGGTTGGCTGGGGCGACGAGCGAGGAGAGGGAGGCTATGTGGGCGAGGGTGGCGGAGTTGGCGAAGAGGGGAGATGGAGAGGAGGAGGAGGAGAGGGTGGATTGGCAGGGTGTTGTGGATATGGTCGTTTCGAGATATGGTCAGCGGTTGGGGTACATGGCTTCAGAGGGAATAGAGGATGAGCGGTTCCTGAGGGAGGTGTTTGCTGCGACGAATGCTTTTTTTGACTACGCGCCGTCGCTGGGTGATGTGACGTTTGCTGCGATGAACAAGGAGCGAGTAAAAGAGGCGCGGCGACGTTGTGCGGCGCAGCATCTTTTCCCCGTGGAGTGGCGGCGCGGGAAGTGGACTGAGGAGGATGAAATGCTGTATGTGGCCATCTCACACGTTACGGAGCGGATATGCGAAACGTTCTTCGATATTCGGGTCACGCTGGAGGAGGTTCAGTCAGCTGTAACGACGATGCAAGATGCAGTTCGGCTTGGACAGAAGACAGTGGGAGAACTGATGGCCGAGCTGCGATGGACGACATGGAAGAAATGCCGTGGCTGTGCAGTTGATGAGGTCTGCTTTGTGGCCATGTGGCCCTTCGGCAGGACGGTGGACCACGACTCGCCGGGGTGTTTGAAACAAGAGGTGTTTGAGTCGATCGAATTTCGGGAGGAGAGCTATTGGGATTTATGGCTACGATAGATTCAGATTTCCGAGGGGACAAACAGAGGAAGTGTTTTATTGTTAGGTTGTTACTGTACACACAATGTATCACCCCAACAGATCAAGGCTGTGATCCCTCGCACTCGCCAGTCCACCCCGGCCACTGGCATCTCGCCCACGCAATTAGCTTGGTGAGCCTCGGACCGCCGCTATGCGTCGCAGAAGTAAACCAATCATTTGTCGATCTCACATGGCGAAAGGCACTGACAATACCGATGATTTCGGCGTCCTGGGATGTTGGGTTGACTCCATACAAAGGGCCACCGGACCAGCCGTGGTCGGGGTACGGGGGGGTAACGAAGGTTTTTCCGTTATCGATGCTAGTACCGGCAAGGGCGACCAGTTCGACGTGACGAATTGTGATATTTTCTGCTCGAATGAGGACCTGGCCGCCCAGTATATCCTTTGGGTAGCCGGCACTAAACCATGTGCGGCCTAGATAGACGTTTAGCCCTTCGGGGTTTTTCGAGTCTGGGGTGTTGGAGCCCAGGTACCCAACGGTGAGGCCGATGGGTTCAGAGAGCAGACAGACGACGTAGTCATACCCTTCAAGTACGTCGCCCGAGCCAACGTCGGCAAAGGAATCAATGCCGTAACATTTTTCGGCGCGCAAGGCCTTCCCAAACGGCGGGGGCAGATTGGGATTGTTCGCGTCGTAGGCAGGCGCGAAGTCGAGGGACCAGTCGTCAGGGCGGTCCTCGACGCAGTGGCTGGCGGTAAGGAAGAGTCTGGACCCAACCATGGTCCCGGTGCAGGTGCTGACGACCTCGCCATGGCCGTCGCGTGTAAAGACCTTGCCGATCGACGTGTACGGCGCCAGCGTCCTGTCGCTGGACTGGACTTCCTTGAGGACTGGGAGTGGAAACAAGCCGGAGCGGTCAGGTAAACCACGGGCAGCCATGTTCTCGTCAGTGGGCTGAGAGTCGCTGGCGAATTGTAAGTCCTTGGGCCGGAAGGCAGGCAGTCGGATCATGCCGTCGACAGGCTTTGGCAGCACGATCTCCGTCAGATTGCTGATAGCGATGTACTCCACTTTGGGTACGAGCGCTGGGGTGGAGACAATCTCCGTGTCTGGGCCTGAGCCCGCCCGGCGCTGGAGACGGTGCGCGTTGGGAACTCGAATGCTGGCGGCGGCAGCCTCTCCGAGGAGCAGGAGCCCCGCCCCGAGCGAGGCAAAAGAGAGACGAGAATGCATGTTTAACGAGCGGGGAAGTTTGCGATCAAACGAATGGAAGACCCGGCGATTAAAGCGCCAGCGAGTCGGTCAAGGTTGTAACGAACGGATGAAGTTGCAATCGCCCAAGGTTATCGTGGTCCTCACATGGCTGATGCATCAAGCCTTTTGTAGGTAGATAACGAAGCCCGACAGCAGAGCGGCTGAAGCATGCACCGCCTCGATGGCTTCAGGGGCACATTCGCACCTGAGATGCGACCGACGCCTCATCGTGGATTGCAGCGAGGGGTCGTCCAGTGACACCCGGTCGCATTGATGCAGCTAACCACGCAGACAGCTGTAGGCCTTGGCACGTTTGAGTTGGAGGATCTTGACAGGTGGGGGCTGTGGGGAAGCTGAAAGACCAATTCAAAGCGTGGGCCAATCAGAGCGGCGAAGCCGACAACGGCCTTCCAGCTAGGGCTGAAGGAAGGAGCAACCTGTCAGAACAACGACCCGATTGGATCACCGTCGGACTGCAACCTGCCTACCCCTTTCCCCTGGCGGCCGACATGATTGATGCACCGCACACAACGTCAACCAAACCTGGAAGGCAAACAAAATGTCGCAACAGCCCGCACTGCCATCTTCCTCTCCTCTCCACTTCGACAGGAACAGCATGGTTCCCGAAAATGGCCACCTTTTGGCAGCAACATGCGACCGGGACAGCCCTCACCACGCCGAGTCGAGGACGATACAAGCCCATACCGCTAAAATGGCCGTTCTTGGTGGCCCAGATGGTTCTCCTCGCATCGGCAATCGTCACTATTGTCCTGCTTCAAGCGATGCTGCCCGACAGCGACAACTCGGCTTTTGTCGATGGGCGGCAAATGTCGAAGATGCGGCGCACCTTCCCTTTCCAGGCAGGCAACTACGATGGCCCGGGTAACCAAATCGCCGCTGCCGGGCTTCAGCGACGACAAAACTCGAGCGATTTGCGGTTCCGGAATGACACAATGGTGCTGACCTGTGTCGGGATCGGTGCACCTAGGACAGAACCCTGCCTCACCACCATCGTCGCCCCGACCAAGCTGTCCGGTGCCGGCTTCAGACCGGCAGGTCTAAACGCAGCGGCCCACCCAATCCAGATAAGCCTCACAAGGACGGAGTCATCATACCCGGACAGTGCCTACCCAGTGAATGCCACGACAAGCACAGAGGGCCTTGTGCAAGAGCCCAGCGCATTCGCCAAAGTCGGTGACGAGCCGACCACTGTTGCAACAGCACCGCCGGCAATTACACCACCAGCAATTACAGGGGAGCGGCAACCAGAGAGAAAGAAGCTACCAGCAGGAAAGCCTGGACCGCCGCCAGGGATCCCGTTGGCGCCACAGTTTAAGAATCCCGCTGCCAGCTTGGCTGAATCTCCACCCGAAATACACACCGTCATCACAACGCTGGATGCTTCCCCGACTACAATTGTAACAACACCCCCGCCCGAGACTACCATCAGTGTTGTCGAGGCCTTTGTGGTCACGACTTTGACAACTCTGCCAGAGGTCACTGTCATGGGTACCACGGATGGAGTTGTTTTCACATTAGTGTCCACGCCACCTCCACAAACCGTGTTGACGACCGTCGATGCCTCCTTGATCACCATCGTGCAAACAAGGCCGCCCGAGACTGTGGTTACTGCAGCGAGCGGCCTCATTGTCACATTGGTGGCCGTCGTCACACCGGAGGCTGCGCTGGGAACACCTACGACGGAGATGGTGGTGTCTGTTGTAGGTGGCGTTGAAACCACTATCACTCGTGTTGCCACACCTCTCCGGCCGGTCGTCAAGGTGTTTCCCACCACCGTCAGCGGCAGCCTCACAACCATGTCTATGACTTTGATACCGGTAACAACGGCCTTCGTCACGACTATCAACGGCACACCCACTAGCATCTCTCTCACCTTGATGCTCACACCTACCGTGACACCTGAGATTCGAAAAAACGACAGCACCAATGTCGAACAACCTAACGATGCTGAGGAGACTATTTCGAACAACGGGACCCATGTGTATGCCGGCATCAGCCACGTACAGTACTTTGCGGGCACCTTCTTACCACCTTTGTTAGCGGCTTTCATCGCTTTTCCCTTGGCTGTCATTGAGCTGAACGTAAAGCTCTTCCAACCGTTCAGGGCGCTTTCCACGCCTGGGGGTGCTGCGGGGCCCGACTCCATGATGTTGCGATATGTTGGCATTGACAACATCGTCATCCCCTTCCGACACCTCCTCCAGGGCCAGCCGATCCCATTTCTCGCCGGTCTTCTCATGTGGCTATCGTGGCTGATGGCGCCGCTCGCGACAGAGGCTATCGGGTTCAAAGTGCACGGCGTGTGCTCGCACCTTTCCATCTCAGGCTGTGCCCTGGCGCTCGGTGTATCCCCATGGCCCACACGCGCCCTGATTGCCGTCATGGTTATCATGTTGGTACTTTTGGTGATTCTGGCCGCGTTACTACATCGATGGGATACGGGTGTCCACCGGAACCCCTGGAGTATTGCAGACATTGCCCTCCTCTCGCGGGATCCCCACCTGCGCAATCGACTGGCTCAGACACCAAGTCACATGGAGTTCAGCGAAGCTGATCTCGCCGAGATCTTCCGCCATGGCCGCTTCCACCTCGAGAACTCGCCTCTTGCCGATATCCATGGTGCGGAAGACGAAAAGTATCAAATTTACAGAGGGCACCAAAAGGCCCTGGCCATTGTCCCGCACTGGGATTCATCTACTCCTATGCCAGTTGAACTCGACGCAAGTCCAACCTTCGGCAAACTTGGCGCAACCTTTAGCACAACTTTCAGCCGAATAACAACTGCCCACCACCCAACTCCGTCACGCCGACATATCCCCTTCCCGACGCTAACCTACTCGGTTCGCGCTCTCTTCATCCTCCTTCTTCTAGCCCTGATGGCCCTCCTGACCTACTACCACCTCCTCCGCGACAACACCCCCTTCGAGCTGTTCATGGACAGCCAGACCTTTGGCGTGAAGTTCCTCTTCGCCGGGTTGGGTAGCCTCTTTGCGATATTCTGGTCCTCATTCTTCCTAAGCCTTGGAGCAATGACACCCTTCCGGTCTTTGAGCGATAGTCCTACTTCTTCCTCTGGCTCTCGTTTCTTCAGAGGGAAAGGGAAGAACACAGAGGCCAAAGCAATTTGCAACCCGCCACCGACAAATCCTTTCACGGGGGCGTATTCCTCTTTCTGTCAAGGGCAGTGGCTGCTTCTGGCAGCGGCGCTGATGGCTCTAGCGGGGGAGTTGTTACCGGCGTTTCTAGCAAATGTGCCGTATTCGCTCACCCTGACTTGGGATACCCATCTTGTGTGTACATATACCTCGCTGGCTATACTGGGGGCCATGGTGGTGGTTCTCGTGGCGAGTATGTGTGTGACGTGGCCCCACATGCCGGTTGATCCGAGGACAGTGGCGGGGATGGTGTATTATGTGGCGGGTTCAGAGGGGTTGCTGAGGGATGTGGTTGTTGCGGCGGGGACGGAGTCGCAGGGGAAGAGGCTGGAGCTGGAGGGCGGGTATTTCTATGCGAAGCTGAATGGGGAGGGTGGGAGGAAGAGGATGGTTGTTGATGCTGTTGGGTAGAGCTCAAGACTCACGCGGAGGGAAAATTTCAGGGTAGGGCGGTGGTATCTAAGTAGTACCGTCACATACAGGGTCTGATTTGACGAGGCGTTCAATATCTGTATATGTTCTGCAAGTGTACGGGGCCTAGCTATTGTATCTGCTAATAGCATACTCATCTGATCAGTGTACGGATTAATCAGTACCTAACCCTAATCTAAACTACTACACTGCAACGCATCTAAAAACTCACCAACCACCAAATACATTCCAGAACCAGACGTCGACCCTAATGCGAGGCATTCTCTGTCCAATCACGCCGATCTCCAACTTACATATTTCTCTGACAAAGAAGCTCCACATTTGGCGATGCCCAGCATTCGAGCCCGTTCGCGATTGTTTCAACCCGGCCAATCGGATGGCGAGAGTCACGCGTATTTCGTTCCCCGCTGAAGGATTCCGGTTCACTGGCACTCCAACTCCAACAACGGCGCAGCCATGCGAAGACACGGTCCGGCAACCTATCATAGCCACGAGAACACGCGTGTCTGCACGGTTGTCCAAGCGTGACTCAATTTCGGAGAGTTGATATCATCCGGGAAGCCATCAGCCAAGGGAAAATTCGACGGTGCGGCCTTTGATAAAGGTACTTAACAAGGGCACTCGAAGTGTTTAAAAACAATACTTAAATAAGACGGCAGGTTATCCATCCTCTTGTTGTGTCGATTGACCAAGCGCAATCTCCACGCCGCCAATGCAGCATGGCACCTCCATCGTTTCTCTGGGTCCTCGCTATCACCCTTCTCGCCCTGATACAGGCATGCTCATCCGCCAAGATCGAGTGGGGCCCATGCAAAGATGGAGAGTTCAATAGCACCCTGGTGATCCAGTGCGGCACTCTGCGCGTGCCGCTGGACTACTCCGACCAGAGCTCCAACAAATCGCTCGAGCTCGAGCTTGTCAAGGTTCTTGCTGCAGTGCAACCGTCAAGGGGGAGCATCCAGATCAACTTTGGGGGACCTGGTGTGCCGACGAGGGAAACTGCTGTTGCGGCCGGCCCTTTATTGCAGCTGTGTGTTTCATGCTCCCATGTTGATGACGGTGTGTCGTGGGCACTGCTAATCTTTATTCGGTATCCTGCAGGCTCAGTGGTGGTGCGTACGATCTTGTCGGACTTGACCCTCGGTAATACCCCTGATTGTGAAAAGCGCGGAAATCTGCCATCTAGTTAGATCTAACATTAGTAATGGAAACTAGCGGCACAGGAAAAACACTGCCCTTCCTCTGCACCAACGACGCCGTCACCATCGGCCAGATGCTCAGCGAAAGCATGCGGTCCAGCCTCGAATCCGACACAGCGGAGCGACGAGGCTGGGAGCGCGGCCACATCGACGCCAACATATGCCAACGAAGCGGCAACGGAAACAAAACAGGCGAGTTTGTCGGCACCGCTTTTGTTGCTCGGGATATGATGCAAGTGGCCGAAGCCCTGGGAGAGGATGGAATGCTGCGGTACTGGGGTTTCTCCTATGGAACCACGCTCGGTGCCACCCTCGCCGCCCTCTTTCCCGACAAAGTCGACAAAATCCTCATCGACGGCGTGCAGAACCCACACGAGTACTACCACCAACACGCGTAAGATATCCGCATAACCCCCCTGCCATCAAATCATACTAACACCCCCCAGCGACTACGAAGAATGGTCCGACTCGGACCAAATCTTCAGCAACTTCTTCCAAGCCTGCCTCACCGCTGCCCCCAACCGATGCGCCCTAGCCACAATCAACAAAACCGCCTCCGAACTAGAGCACGACGCCTGGACCTTCATCAACTCCCTGCGCACCGCCCCGATCGCAGCAGGGATTACCTTAATTGACCTGACCCTCTTCAAGAGCTATATCATTGGCCAGCTCAAATTCACCTTTGGCTGGCCCGCCATGGCAACACTCCTCGCCGCGCTACTATACGGCCCCGAGACCGAGCGCGCTCCGCTCTTGGAAGCCGTCGTGAACGAAGCCACTGCAAATCAGGAAATTGGCCCCGCTAGCTTCGACATCATGTCCAGCCTGTGGGCCATCCACTGCGGCGACCGGACGGTGCGACTTGACTCATTTGCGGCGCAGGAAGCGGAGGGTGTGTTTCAGCGGCTGTATAAGACGAGTCGACTTGTAGGGGACGTGGTGGTGCCTATTTCGGCTCACTGCGCGCAGTGGCCGTGGCATGCACGGGAGACGTACCGTGGGGATTTCCGTGTGAAGACGAAAAACCCAGTGCTGGTGGCGAGTAATGTTTGGGACTCGCATACGCCGTTGAGGTCGGCGGTGAATGTTAGTGCTGGGTTTGAGGGGAGTGGGTTGCTGGTGGTGAATGCAACTGGGGTGAGTTTCTTCTATATTTTACCTGAATTGTGTGGATGTTGTTGACAAAGACTGCAGCATGCGACTCTCAATGCGCCGTCGGTGTGCGGATACTTGGCAACTGTGGCATACTGGCTGAACAGAACACTCCCGGGGCCGGTCGCTTGCCAGGCACCCCATCCGTTTGATGACTACAGTTGGGCTGACGTCATCAGGGAGGTCACAGGCAAGAACACCTCGTCGGTGGAGCAACGAGAATTGCATCGCAGAAGGTGGCCTTGATGAATTGAAGGGTGATTAGAGCTGTACAATAACACTAGTAGGTACCTAGGTACTTTAAACGCCCCTCATAATTGATATCCAGTTCCCCTCTCTATAACTCAATGAACACCGGTGTATCCACTCTAACAACAATAACGTTACTCCCTGTGGTTTCTAATAACAGAGATTTTAGATAACATACTTAAGATAATAGTGGGAATAATCTTGCTGCTAGTGAAAACGTGCAGACTGGGGAAATTATATTAGTTAGAAGTAGATCGCAGTAAGAAGGCAGGTATACGGGTATATGCTTACATTAGCTAGTAGTGTGGCAGAAATAAAGTATATGTGGGAATAAGTAAAGAACGCGTTATGGCAAAAGAGGTAGTTGCTACAGTTAGGCGCGACCTAGAAAAATTCGTTTAGCTCGCAATCAAAAGCGCTCGAGTGCCAGCTGAGAGCCACGGAGGCGCAAAAGCGAATAAGAGGTTAATGAAGCAATCAAGCCGAGTGCAATCTGGCAACAGAACATTAGGCGGGACGTTCCTCAATCGGTTCGATAAGGCGAAGGAGCACCTGCAGGCAGACAGCTCTGGGACGCTCCGAACCTTTTTGTAATCCCTAGGATAGCGAAGACCTTGTCGCGCGGGTTGCCAGCTGAAAACACCCTCGTATCGTGCAGTAAAGCCCCGAACCAGTTTCCTCGTGTGTTGCTGCCGTCTTTTGCGCCATCATTCGTAGCAGTTAGAGAAAGAAGCTTCTCCTTTATCGCGCTCAGCCGGATAATCTCATCGCCCATCGCCCTCCCAAAGCCGCGATTCGCATCCATCCGCAACAACTCCCCCATCGCCACCATCCGCCGCCACTCAATCACCTTGTCACCACACAATACCACTACCTCCTTCGCTAGCGCTACCTCCTGCACGATCCACGCCCGCGAAAACCACCTGCGCCGCCGATAAAAGGTAAAGTACCTCTCCCAGCACTCCAATCCACCCACCCCCGCCTGGCGGTGAAACCCAGCTGCGACGTAAACCCCGGATCCAGCGGGTTGCATCTCCTCAGCTCATCCACCCCATGTCTCTCCACCCAAGCCCCCAACGCATTGAAAAACTCCCCGTGCAACCACAAGAAACTCTCCAACTCCGCCGCAGCATCAACACCGCTTTCACCACCTCCCGCAACAAGAACAGGAACAAGAACCGTGACAGGCCCCAACCAAACAACCACTCCCTCCGCCCGCTCATAAATCTCCCCCATCATCCCCACCTGCACGACCTTCTCCGCCACATCCTCCTGATCAATACAAATCGCGTCCGCCCAAACCCAACACTCTCCCAACTCCAGCCCCGGCGCCAGCGCTAACCCCACCAACGCATCCCGCAGGTTTTTCGTCCCGGTTGTGTATGGGCGGTGGCATAGGAAGCCTTTTACCGACTGATCATCTTGTCTTGGTCCGGGTGTAGAGGAGGGAGGGGCAGGGGAGTCATCCTTTGTGGAAGAGAGGAAGGATCGGATGGGGGATTGCCAGGTGTAGGAGAGGGCGAGGAAGGGAGGGGAGGTGGCGAGCTCGAAGAAGTGGATTGTGTAGAGGATGGTGGGCTCCTTGGTTTCGGGGGTTACAGGGATGATGGTGTGGATTTTAAGGAGGCGGATGGAGGTTAGGGTGGGTAGTTGGTAGAAGTTGGAGTTAGTTGTGGTGGTGGTTATGGTGTTTTGGGCGGTTTGGGCGGGGGTTTGGGCAGGGGATGGTCGGGAGGACATTGCGCGGGGGAGGTTGAAGCTGGAGAGGGGTGGGATGTAAGAGGCGGCGCGGCTGGATAGTCTTTTCATGGATCGGAACATGGGGGACTGGTTGGGAAAGTGGATTTTTGGACTGGGCTGATGTGTCGCGAATAATGTTGGAGTGGTTAATTGAGGGTAGTATCGCTACAATAATCCAGTCATCACAGAAATGCACTGGTCTCCGCCTTGTGCACCTGCCTGCAGGTCCATCAGGCGTAACCACCACCACCCCGAAATATGCTCGCCGGGCTGCAGTAACCCACCCCCCCTTTGGTCCTCCCAAAAGCGAACAAGTCGTACAAACCCTCTCTCTTTCACCACCCGAAACAGTTGGTCTTCCAAGCCAGCCTCTCGGATCAAATTCGCGCACTCTGACCATCCAGTCCGTCGTTCTTTTCTGGCTCGTCACCATAGCCGAATGCCGTCCCCGATACGGGCCTCGCTCGTTCTCTTCAGCCATTGCCACGCCCACGACCCTTCCTTCGAGCAGCAGTACCTTCGTCTCCTCGATCATCATCTCCTCCCCCGTCCCTTTCTCTTCGATTCCCTCCTGCGCCACCACGACCTACCTCCCCGAGACCTGCTACGCCTCCGTCCCCTCCGTGTGCACCTATCTCTTCGACTCCGAGTTAAACAACGTTGAGGACCTCGATTGGTCAACATCTTAGTTCCTAGGCTAGCCCCATAGCCACGAAGGAAGCCTCAAATGGGGGTCTCCTCTGAGAAATCCCACTCCGGTTTATAATCATTCAAAATCATCTACCATAGCATTGACGGCGGCGGTGTCGGGTTCACTCAGCAGATAAGATTCCCGGTACCTGGCGTACCATACAAACTATCCTTCTACACATGGTTGAGTAGTGATAGGAGCCGGAGCTGGATCGACGTGGGATTTGCTGAGTATGTAGGACGAAGACGAGGAGGAGGAGACTCGAAACTGGGGAGGTGAAGAAGTATGTACCGTTCCGGGAGGTGATGGGGAGTGGGTGAGGAGCTTGAAAGTAATTTATCCATGGCGATGTCGAGTATTTATTTTGGCTTTAATTCTAGTCAGGGAGGGGGGGATGCAGGTAGTGTTTGTAGGTGGTGGTTGAGAGGATTTATTAGGGGGAGGGGTCGAACCCTAAACTCCTGAACCTCTGAACTGCCAATTTCTGACATGGGACTTAGGTGAATGAGAAGCGAAGACCGAGAGGCTATAAGGGGGGGGTCGGGAGCGCATGGCGTGTGTGAGCGCTTAAGGGATCTATACTTAAAGGCAGCAAATGAGGCGCTTTGGCATATGGGAGAGTTGAGTGGTGGGAAGGAGAGCTAGGGTTCGTTGAATAAAACCACAAGTCCTACTCTCCTTTTGTGGCAGGCTATACAGGGAGGTGTGGCTTTAAAAGGGCTAACGATTCGATTTGCTTTAGTGTCACACCTTTCTACCCAGACTATGCGCATCTCGTGTAATTCTCTCCCCCTATCACTTTCATCACCACCACCCCAAATTTCGCACCATTCTTTCTCGGCTCTAGGCATCTCTTGAAATTAAATCTCCCAGGCTGGATCCTCGCTGAGCGCCAGGGGTACGTGGCTCCGTCAGAAGACACGGTGCTCCCGATCTAGTGAGATTTATAGGGTTACAACAGTGTCCTCCTTCAGCTCACATACATACTTGCAAATCTAGATAGATCCTTCTGTCTGACGGGCCTTAGCCTTTCGACGCTTATATCCCCAGCAATCTACGGCAACCTTGCCAGCAACTCGTTGGTGTCGCCCATATCTCACGTGCCATGGTGGGAAAATGCACGGGGGGAGAAGGCTAACTAGCCTTGAGAAGGCCAGTTTAGCCTTCTTCCAGGAGAATAGCCAGGGGTCCCAGAATACAGCCCTCTGGTTGGCCACAGTCGAAAGGGTGGCCTGTTTTCAAATTCCAACAGGCCGGTGGCCAAGCGGTCAAGTAACCGCTACTTCTATTGCTTCTATAATTATTTCCAGCTCCCCAGTTTAGATCTTGATTTTTATGTGTGTGCCTGATTAATTCCATTCGCAATCGATGGTTCAATCGGGCAGCCTCTTCTCATTTAACGTACATGTAAGTAATAACCCTGACTCTAAAACTTTTAACCACTCTGTCTAATTAAAGGCCTCCATTTTGCAGTCCACTGGAATTGGTTTGCCTGGTTACAGTGAGTTAACCTTCTTCAGGAGGTTGGCCTAACCCCCTGGGGACTTGATGTTTTCCACGCAAGGCCAACCCCACAGGGGGATTTCCCACTATGTCACTGTCTTGAAACTGGAGTCTGTTACTCTGTCTTTCCTCGGCCCTTTCCCGCTCCTAGCGCTGCTTCTCCTCATTAGGATCACCACAGCTCAGATCGAAACAGCGGCTCGGGGCCACCGCCACCTATGGAGATTAGGTACTGAGGGTAACATCTGAGAAGAGTAGATGCCTGTTGCGCAAATGCATCCGTAGCGGGCGAGGAGTTCCCATATAGGAAACGTGGTAGTTAGTGGGTGTCCCTGCCTCCAGGTGCCTCAAAGTCTATTTTGCCGCGCTCTCCATTTCCAGGTGTGGAAAACGAAGTGGAATATAAGCTGCGTAGGTAGTGAAATGAATTTGATCCCACTTTAGATTTCTAGAGCATTCTGTGTCATTCCAGGCTAGCCTAGCCGGGAACTTCGTACAGGCCCAAGGTCAGCGACCTGACTGTGTGAGGTGACCATTGCGCGGCACGTTCCTGGCCGCTATAAGGGGGTGACTCAGGGCCACCGTCGTGCTCAGAGGCGCTTGAGTGGAGGTAGTTGCGTCGCCACGGGTCCTTTGATTTTGGCGAATATACTATTGGGCGGGACTCGGAGTAAATCTCCGAGACTTGGCCCGCCCATTGTGTCGCCTCGAGAACCTGAGCTCTGTTCAATTCCACGCCACTCTCGCGCAGCGGCTTCTTTTGTTTTCTACGCCGCACCCACCAAAAGAGAGTGACGGCACAGGAAAGGAGGGCGAGGCTGCCGATAATGATGCCAATAACGGCTGTGATCGGGACGCTGCTCGCTGACGGCGAGCTGGAGCCCCCTGCAGCACCATTGCAAGCAAAAGATACATAGTTGTCTGGCTGAGGACTGCTGGCAGCCTGCGCAAGACCAAACCGGCCGCTCCCATAGTCGACACCAAGATAACTCTGACACGTCATCAGTTAGTACCGAGCCATCATCTGATTTGCTTTTCGAAGCAGGGTCGCGGATGCTAGTACTCACCCTTGAGAGAAAGATCTTGCCGAGAGTAGGCACCTCGCCATCACTGGTCGGCTCGTTCAGGATCTGCAGATTGGTAACACCAGCCACAGTTTTCTGGTTCCCGAGGTTGTCAAAGCCGCGAAGCGGCCTCTGCAACTCGTGGGCAGGCAGGTTCGTCTTGTGTCCGCTGTCGAGCGTGATGGATAGGGACCAGTCCTCGACACGGCTCGAGTCATAAGGCAGCCCGAGCTCGGTGAAGGAGAGATTATGGGCGGTCCTCTCGTCGTAGATGTCGAGCAGCGTCTCGTTGAAGCCGGTGATCTTCTTCCAGTTGAGAAGCATACCTGGAGTGAAGCGAAATAGATTGTCGTAGGGCTCGATACAGGCCTCGACAACTTCGGCGTTAGACATGATGGGAACCACAACGCCGTTCGGCAACGTGATGGACATGTGGATGATCTTTGTACGGAGCGGACATGGCCGGTCCCTTGCCATGTCACTCACGTTGGACCAGCTAAAGGAGCCGTCTGTGCGACCTAAATTATAGCCGCCTATGACGAGCTCGCCGTCGCGTGGCGCAACGAGTGACTGCGAGCCCGAGTCGAGCGACCATGTCTTGGATCCGGCATGCCCTTGGCGAACTGCATCGTTGAGAAAGATCGAGTCCTTTCCGAGACCAATCATGCCGGCGTTGGAATTGTTACCGTACTGGTTAAGCGCGATACCGGCACCATAGAGAGCAACGTCCGCGTTGGGGAAATTAATCTTGTCGTAGCCGACCTCGGTGAAGCCAGGGGCGTTGAACTGCTCCCACGTTGGGTTGCTGCGCGTGTCGTTGTAGGCCGAGAGCGATACACCCGTCCAGGTTGTCGATGAATTCTCGTTGAAAAAGCCGCCGCGGAGCGCTTCGCACTTGCGCGATTCGAGCGTGTTGGAGATGCTGCAAAGGCTCCGCTGCGAGACAAGCGTTGAGTTGATCACTGTCGATGGCACAAGACAAAGCCGCTGCGGTGGCGTGCCCACTTCCACCATGCTACCCCACGAGACAACCCCGGACTCGAATGTGCAATTACGTAGCGGGATCGCAAAGGTCACGTCGGAGCAGCTGGACTGGGCAGCAGCATGGTTCAACTACGCGAGGGCAAGGTCAGCATATGCCGTGGTATGCCACCACGAACCGGCGGAGCATTTATTGGGAGCTCGTCTCATGCAGGCCTACACTTACAAACAGAAGGGCGACCGCTGTTGCGGCCAACAGGCGACGGAGGTTGAACATGCTAATTGCGGTCTCAAAGACGATACTGCAAAGCGCTAGAAATAATAGAGTGAGCCAGGACCGACAAACCACTTGTAGTAGAAGGAGGGAACACTGTCTTAAAAAGAATCGGCGAAAGCTGCATATCCTACCATCTTTCACCATGTATCGTGCCATTCTGTTGTGCGTGCCCTGCCTCCACCATTGCTGCTCTGTGTGTGGTCTGCACGTCCTGCCACCACTGCTGTTGTTCTGCCAATCAAATCAAGACAACTTTTGGCTGAGCGCAGGAAAATTTATTTTCGGATCGCAAGGTCGAGCCAGCCCTCCCCCAAGCATGCATTAGGTAAGGAGCGATGCCTTGAAGCCCTCACTGAAAGCAGGATATCCATAACCACCATGCTGGTGCGGGCTTTCTCTCTTTTTTCTCTTTCTTTTTTGGACATCGCCAATTGATTAGCATTTTCTCATCAACGCGACAGAGACATGTAAAGCCCCCAAACTTATGACTTAATTTCTCTACGTCGTTCGGTAGATTGTAATGCGGGATAACCGCTTCTTGGGGGCTTGTTCGGAAAATGGGAGGGCGGAGTTTGGCTGTCGTGCTGCGAAGGGCAGTGCTAATGCCCAGCTTAGAACCTGCTTCTGCTATCGGCCAGAGAAATCCAACTCAGCTGTACCACTGAGCTGGCGCCAGCTTGCTAAACGTCTCATTGGTTGCCTCTCAAGTTTTAGTCCGACAGCTTGCTTCGGCGGTGCTTGTTCAATTGGACGCCATCAAAAGCTCCGCCCAAATAGCCAGAAAGAGGGAGAGGGGGAAAGCAGCCATAATCATTGAGGGGGACTTTCAGGGCTGCGACAGAGCAAGCTCCTCTGCTCTACGTCTGGTATTTCGGCGGACCCGCTGGCTCTGATGGATCAGCCTCATCGTATTAATGAGCGGCCGACGCCAACTGCTCATCGAGCAAATTGAAGTGCGACAATGACAGCAGCAACGCCAGCAAGGACCGCCCAGATTGTCGCGACAGGTACACCTGCCTTGCCCGTACTACTACGGACTCTAGCCCTAGCTCCGACTCTAGCGTAAGCCCCGGTGCCAGCCGCAGTATCAAGCCCAGCGACGGTTGCAAGAAGCTTATGACCACACTGAACTACGCCGCGATTCCCTGCGACACGATCACGGAGAGCGCCAGCGCGAACATAGATAGGTTATGCATATTGAAGAAACAAAACAAGAATAGGATGTCAAGAAAATTAGGAAATGTACAGACTTGGACTTTTCTGGATGCTCTACCCTCGTAAAGCAAGCCTCGCTTCTTGATGCCTGTTTAAAGGTAAGAGGCGCACACTGTCTTTTTGTCACGTTCTCATTTTCTGCCAACCTACATAACCAAAACCAAGACTAGATTCTGCCCAAGGCCCCCAGTGAGTGGTAACCTAGATCCTAGGCCACCATCAGTAGCCCAATGGAGCTTATCTCAGCTCTCAGACCCTCTTCCAGCGAGGTACCTGTTGGCCCCACACACCAACCCACCGATCACTACTGGAAACTCTCCATCCACAACGTTGAGCAATTGTTCCTGATCGGCCTGCGCGCGCCTAAGGAGCCTAATCCCATCTACAAATCCCGAAACTTGCAAGTCTGCGCACCCCAGCCCCATTTACAAACCAAGCCCCATCCATTAGCTCACTCGCTTCAAAATTGACAAGACGTCCTTTGCTTCACCAGGGTCTTCTTCGCAGCAGAATCTTATCATGGATGTTAATTGCTGGCTGCTACCCTTACTCGCGTTGCAACACCAAGACTTGGCCACTCACACGCACATCCTGACAACCAGTCGCGAATTCACCATGCTCATCGGTCAGAAAAACGCCACATAACTTGCCGCGGAGCTCTTTGAGGAGCTCAACTTTGCCGTCCTTGAAGACTGCAAAGGCTTCAACGAGGACATCGAAAATGACCCCAACTTCTGCGCAGATTTCCAGCGGCATGTCAACGGAGCGTAAATTGTACTCCGGTTATTGCCATAAGGACAACATGTACCTAGCCAGGAAATCTTTTCCTTTGGATAAACCATGGAGACCAGATTCGTGGCGTACAACACGATTGCCGATGCCTCCAGCCACAAGCAGGATATAAATCGGCGGCGGGTTCTCGGGTGTGTGGGTGACGACAAGTGAAGGACCTGGCATCGAAAATAAGTACTACCTGCTGCCGTCAGCATTTTGGGTCCTGGACAAGCCTCCCTTATAAGCCCTCAATAATCTGCACCGTTTCTTTATCACCGTTGGAGATCGCATGATCAAGCGCAGTATACGAGCCCATCTTCTTCGCGATGGCGTATTTGCTCGTCAAATGCCTTTTTTCGCGTCGTCGTTCCCTCCCACGAGACGGTACACCGTTTCCAGCTTGCCGGTGATTTTTTTCTGCGCGGTCGGGCGGGAGGGAGATGGGAGAAGAGGACAAGCGTGTCGAGAAGGAGGGAGATGGCTTGGGCGTAGCGCCCGCTGAGATGGTTTGATCCAGGCGATGTTGCCGAGGACTTCGTATCTGCGCGAGAGGGTGCAGGCTTCGCACAGGTGGAATGCAGAGTTGTAGGACTAGAGGGAGACTTCGAGGGCGTGTTTGTCGAGGAGGATGTGGACCGAGTCCATAAAGGCTCTGAACTGGGGTTGCTTGGGAGCTAGGGAGTCAGGGTTGGACATGGTGGGGCGGTTCCAACGATGGCAATGGCAGCGAGTTGTTTAGTGTTAGGGCGTGAGAGATGCAGTTTGGGATAGTGGTATGTGTATGTGCTTAAGTCCTTAATCATGGCTATAATTCATAGAACTTCCCTTAGATAACGTCATCAAGGACGGGCGAAACAAACCCAGCTCCATGAGGATGAAGACACCGTCTAGTCACCGGCAAAGGTTCAGTTTCGACATCCACGACTTACAGTGGCCTCGATTGCTCTAGAGACGGGCGTCCGGATACCTACTCTACTCTTTCTTAACCCCTCTTCCCAACGTAGGTCACGAGCTCCCCTTTAAAATACCCCTCTCTGGGTCTGGCAAATGCCTCTGGAACGCTTCAAACTCATACACCTTTTGAGCATGGGGTTCAACCGTCCCCTCAGTAATCCACTTCCCGGGCTTCGCCAAACCCTCGCCAGTGCGCTTAATAGAAAACATCTGAAACTTGCTGCTCCATCCTCCCCGCGGCTGGATTATTCCTGCCACCAGCGCCATCATTCATCGCTTTCGCAATCTGAATCCCGCCCTTGCCCCCGTTGATGAACACCCTATCGCCCGCTGTCACTTTTGCCCCCTCAGCACCTTGAGCTCCGTCAGCCCCGCCGTTGGCGCCGCTGCTCTAAAATTAGTGTCCACGCTATGTGGCAGCAGCGCGCAGGCCTCGACCGTGCTCGCTAAGTGTACCGTGTCGTGCTGCATCGAAACGTCCGAACACGACATCGCCGATATGGAAGGCGGTGGCATCTGGGCAGCGTGTAAAAGAGAAAGTCGCGAGTGGCGTGGTCGTTTATAAACACGAGGTATGGACAATTACGCGACGCCTCTGGACAAAATTAGCCTGGGGGGAAGTGCTTTTCAGTTCAAAGTCTGCCTGCAGTTTCCGCCAGACCAACGAGGTCATGCCCAAAGTCAACCAGCACCGAGGACGCCCAGTCGGGGCCGACATTCTGGCAACCGCACTGAGTTCGAGCGGGGTGGGTGACACCAATTGACGGGCGTGCACCGTGGAGCTGCGGCAGGGAACCACGTATTCGCTCTGCACTGCCAATTGTGCCAGCGCAACAACCAACGCAAGCCAAGCGAGTTCGGTGTGCAGACGAATTCACGATCGTCAGGGATCGACCAACCGCTGAGGGGCTGAATGCAGTCAACAAGAGGGGCTGCCAGTAATCACTTCTTATCTAGGCTCTGTCTCAGGCATAGGCCCCATTTTATATGTGGGGTTCGGCTTTGGCGTTGGCGGGTCTCGGCGTTTTGCCTCCGCGGAAATTCACGTCCAGTGAGAGGCCTGATGCTGACCCGATTCATATTACTTCATGCAGTGCATCAGTTTTGCTGGCCCGAAAATCTGCACTCAATGTACCTCAGCACCGCCTCGTTGAAAAAATCACGGATGCAGCCACCGGGCCCGCTGCCCTTGCTTCGCGTATAAGTCCGTCCTTTCGTCTCCTTAGCTGTGTTGATTCCTCTCCTCCATCGCACTTCCCGCCATTCGTCAACCAGGCCTTATCTGAAACTCGTCTATCAAAGTATCTTTTTAATCACTAATCAATATGCGCTTCCTCAGCATCATCTCCCTCGCTGCCAGCGTCTCGGCTGCTGCCACCGGCCTCGTCGCCCGCCAGACCGAGCCCAATACGTGCCTTGGCAAGGCCGATGTCGACTACCTCGTCGAGGCCTACAAGAGCATCCTCAACCAATGGGAGCCTGCTAAGGCTGAGTTCCTCGCCGATGAGGGCTTCTTCGACTACTCCGACAGCATTAACACCGTCGCGGGCCTTAGCACCGGCTTCCCCATCTTCCCCAACAAAACTGCTTTCGTTGGATACCAGAGCACGACTGTAGGTATTTACACCTGTTTTTCCTCGAGCTATAAAGCTAACTCTCGCTTTCCAGCCGGACAATATCCCCCTTGCCATCGTCGAAGTTGGCCCGTACAACTGCTACCAAATTGCCTTCATCTGGACCGTGACCTTCACCAAGGTTCCTGGCGGCACACCTCTCCCCGTCCGCGGCATTAGCATCATGGAGGCCTCACATAACACGCAGCAGAACGAGTGGGAGATTCAGAACATCAAGGTCGAGTTCAACAGCATCAACTACTACAAGAACACTGGCGGCGAATGCGCTCGCCCTGCTACTAAGTAGGCGTGTAGAAGGTGGTTGTGAGTCAGATGGAAACTAGATGGAACAAGTAGCATTTGTATGTAATGTCATCCATTTGCATGCAGCCCATTTCCTCCGTGCATCCAATATGCTAGCACACGTGTATTGTGCAAGTTCGTCCCAACATGAACTATTTTCCCTCCCTGGCCTTTGAATCCATACAAGACCTTGAATGATGTCTATTCAGACGAATTCGACCGTATCGGTAAATATTTTCCCGTCAGATGCCAAACGATGATTCTCACTTCTCTAAACAAGGGCAACCATCTCGGAGCACCTAAGCATCGACCCCAGCGCCTCCCCGTACATGACCCGTGGATCGTGGGAGATAGGCGTCCCCTGACCAGCTCATACTCCGACACCTTCCGGCCTCTCCTCACCTCCTCTGCCATCATGCGTATTGGTCTTAGCCTCAGCACCACCGTCGTCGTCATGCAGTGTATACAATCCACAACTCGTCGCCCACCTCGGTCTCGCCAGGCCCCAAACCGACGCGCATCACCGCAGCGCCAGCAGGAGCAGCAAAAAAGAACCACGCATTCCCGAGACGCTGTGAGAAGAACGTCGCAGTCAGCTTGTGAGCCCACAGTTTCCGGCGGTCGGGTGGAGGCTGCTTGAGAAAGGCGAGGAGGTCTTGGATGCAGGTAATGACCGGAATGGCTGGCAGGTCGAGAAGCGCCGATGGAGTCTTGTCTACGGCAGCGAGCGGTGTTGTCCGTGAGATGGAGAAAAACACTCGTTGCGGGAATCGCCGTCGAGCACTGGGAACTTGAGGCGGTGGGTGGTGGATGTCCAGTCTGGGACCCACGATGGCAGGCCGGGCGACCCCACGAAGACTGCGTCGCCTGCCGTAGGCACTGTAGTACGGCTTGGACCAGTACGCACTTCTTCCTCTAAGACCACAGGCCTGTACTATAGCCCTGTGGGTTCCTGAAGTTTAACAATATAAAACCCAGTTTACGTCCCTTATTAAGTATTTATTCCCGTTTTCCTGATTTACGAAAGTAATTAAATCTTATTATTCTTAACTCCGTCAAGTTGAGACACTTCGCACTGTTATAATGCATATAGCTGTTAAGCTCCATCTGTTTCACTTTAGCATCGTCGAAAGTACCACTGACCATGATGACGGCGGCCGGCAGGATCTTGAGATGATTCCGGCCCCGGTTGGCAGCCACCACCCCGCCCCTTTATGTCCACGTAGAGCTCCTTTGCCGACGTCAGATCACGGGGTGAGCAAAAGACTACCTCTGCCGTTTCCTCTGCGGGTTACAGACCCGGATCGGATTGGCTTGCCTAGACTATGGTTTCCTTCCAGGTTACAATGTAGGTATTAGCCTAGAACTTGCCCGGCCCACAATGAAATCAGATCGGAGTGATGTGTGTTGATATAATTGGATACTGGGAGCGCATGGGTTGCACATGGGATGTAAGTACCAAGGGTCGCTCCAATGGACAGTGCTTGCAGTTGTGGTTGCCTTCCAGGTTGCAATGCAGGTGGTGGCCAAGAACTTGCATCGCACCATAATGAACCGATTGGACTGAAGTGTCTCAAAATGACTAAAGACTAGTGCCGTGGTTGCTACGCTGTCTGATTAGATAACACCAAAGCTAGAGGAATTAAGGTGTAGCACCGGTTGACATTTTGTACGTCAGAAGTTGAGGTAAATTCTGGACTATGCGTCGAAATTCAAGGAGGAGCGAGTTTATTTAAAGGCCGACAGCCCGCCCTGCTTTGGTTTTAAGGCGACCACGTAGCTATCTTTTGCTCGGAACAAAGATTTCGCACCAAATCGTCCCTTCCAAGTTGAACTCACTGTGGAGGGTGTGGGCACAGAGTGGTTGCAATGAGCGCCTTTAGGTATCAACCCTTGGACAAAGGGGTCTTTTCTGTCCACCTTGTTTCCATTCTCCCAGGCACTGGAGATGAACCTCTCGCTTTGGAGATCAAGTACACGATTATCTCAGAACAGTCCCCACCGGATTACATGGCTTTGTCCTATACGTTGGGAACGGCAAATGACAAGCTAGAAGTTCCCCGTCACCCGCTACAGCGAGAGCAGCGCCTAAAGTGTTCTACACGTCACATCCAAGCTATTCCAGGCGCTCTGCTAGTTACGAGAGTTGTTAGATGACTCTACCCCCCTATGGATCGATGCTATCTGTATTAGCCAAACCGACAACGCTGAGAAAGCCTTGCAGATTCCACGAATGGGCGACATATACCGGCTAGCAAACCGAGTTGTTGCTTGGCTTGGGGAAGGTGGTACCACTGGCGAATACGCCATGAAGCTGCGCAAGAGCTGCGGCGCGAACGCTCGCAAACTCGTGCGCTTCGTCGACTTGGAGAAGGACCCCGCGGACCCTGATATCACTGATCCGTGCCACTACCTCAAGATGCACTACGCTGCCATTCTATCTCTCTTGCGCCGACCGTAGTTCGACAGACTCTGGATCCGATAGGAAATCGGCCTCGCAGATCGCTTCGCGATTGAGGCATGCGGTCACCAGAACATGCTATGGGGGACCCATCCAAGAAATCGATCACAATCCAACTTGTCTTCAAGCTTGCGCTGGACACAGAGACTCTGACGTCTCCTAGCTCGGGATTCAGGTACCCGATGCTGGACATTTCAAGGCGAAGGCACAAAGCCGGGAGACTACCTTGTAAGAGAGCCGGGATAGAACGCGGATAGCTACATATAATGTACAGTCACTTGAGTTTGCCCTGGTTATAATGCGGCCGCCAATCGGGCATGAGTTCACGTGTGACCTCATGGGTTGGCCCAACCAAGACAAAGGCTTAATCATGTGCCATCACCTTCAAGCAATCGACATTGTCCTTCGCCGCACTCGTCACAAAGACAGCAAAGAAACCTGTCAATTGAGTCCTCATATTCGACGGCAAAAGCTCACCGACCGTCATAAAATCTGCTTACTCTCATCCATCTTCGCCGAATGAAGCATGCATCACACTCCTCTAGAAATTCCGAACACTTTCCTAATTCTGACACTCGCCATTAGGTCCCCACGGATCGCCCACCGGCCCATACGAAGGGCGGTCCCTGTCCTTGTCATGGTTGCAGTTCGCATACGCGACAATGACATTCCAGTGCTGGTCGCTGAACTCTTGTCCGGATATGCCCTTCGACTCGGTGTAGGACTTCGTGCAGCACTTGGATCCCACAGTCGCGGCGAACGCACGGATGGTAAGGTAGGGGATATCGACGTCGTGGCCGTTGTCGTTGCACACCTGATGTCTGTTAGCATTAGTGGGGGTGAGAAGAGCGGAGAGGACTAACGTAGATACCGCTGGTGTTCCAACACGCGTGACGACGGCAAGTCCTGGCCGGGGTGGTGCTCGTTCCTTTGTTGCTGCTCATGTCATACTGGAGTTTCTCGAAGTTCTTCTTGTCGGCGGTGTTGAAGACACCACAGTTGGGATCGCCTGCTCATTTGTCAACGGTGTCAGATGGTGAGAGAAGCTTGGGGATCATACCGCTCTGCTTCGGGTCAGCGCGCACCGTCAGAAGGTAGTGCGATGAAGAGCGGGGCACGGAAACACTGAGGTCGTTATTGCGCACGGGGGATCCCACCACCGAGGAGGGGAAGACGAAAAGGAGGAGACCCGCGAAGAACAGGAGGGAGCGAGTCATGGTGGGAAGCTGCATGGTCGCGATGTTTGAGTGCGGATTGGGGATGTGTCAGAAAACACAGCGGTCGGCGGTGAAGTTGTTGGGCGATCGAGCTCGACAGCAGCGAGGGGAAAATGAATTTATAGCCGACCAGGAAGTTTCGATGCCTCAGCTCCTAGCTGCGCTGTGGATTTTCATCTGGAGAGCGGGTTGGGTCCGTCCGCGCCAGTCAATGGCAAGAGCTTCCAAGTCAATTCTCGGTGGCTGGGCTTGGTTTTCATCCAAGGTGCGCAACTTGAATTGATGTTTGCCACGCAGGCCAAAACCGCGTGAGGATGAACTGGAGGAATAAATTGGAACAAACATTTTGGCAGTAGCTGCAGATGAAGCGATACAAGGACAGAAAATCAGGTGCGACGGCTGCAAGGAGGATGCCGTGTTCCGTTGCACAACGAAACAGGTGCCGGAGACGGACAGCAGCTCTTGCCGGGTCGGGCTGGTTTGCAGATGTTGGTCCGACGTCATCTGCTGTTTTTTTCAGCAATCAATCTGAGTCATCCATGATGCAACTTCCAAAAGTTGGCCCGAGATGGGGTCGACCATCGCCTGTCCAAAACTCGGTATGGCCACACTCTCTTTTAGCTCGTGATCTTCAAGCCCCCTCGTCGATACGACCCTCCATCACCCGAATCCAGAACCTGTCGATCATAAAGGACGTATAGCTTTTGCAACGCCAGGGCTCCTCGGGGTTTACAACCTGGAAATCGAACCTCCTGAGAAGCTGACGCAACACATCTGTAAGCAACAGTTGGGAAAGGCACAAAGCGAACACCGGACTTACCTCAACAAACATCTTGCTCATCTCCATCCACGCCAAGGCCTTCCCGAGACACATCCAGCGGCCAAAGCCAAAACTCAAATCCACCACCTTGAGCATCCGCGACTTCGTCTCTTCGTCGCATTCGAGGAACCGCTCCGGGCGGAAGGAGTCGGCATCATCACCAAAGACAGCCCTGTTGCGAAGCATCTCGAAGTGATTGACCATAATGTCCGTCCCCCCAGGCACGAACTTGCCACAGAGGGTGTCCCCGCCCGGTGGAACTCGCTTCGAGAATCCTACAACGGTGGCGGGGACCATGCGGATTCCTTCGTTGAGGACAACCTGGAGGTAGGAGAGCCGCTTCGCCTCATCGTTGGTGATTGGGTTTGAGATACGGCCATCTTTGATGGCCTTGGCAATTTCGTCTTTCAACTTCTGATACACGGTCGGGGAGGTCAGGAGGTGGAGCATGGTACCGCGCATGACCGTCGTGATGGTGTCTGTCCCGGCCGGGACTTGGAGAGCAGCCTCTCGGCGGCAATCGGCTGGCGATAGACCATTTTTGATCCAATCGGCCTGTATACCGAAAATAAAGCATTTGTTAGACACTGGAGCGTGGTTTGTTGGTCATCTCAAGGGAAGTAAACCTAGAAGGACCCACCATCATGTCTCCCTGGCTGTCCATAGCCTTGAGGTCGCCACTGAACCGTTTCTCAACCTCGCGCTTTGCAACCCTAGATGAGTTCGGGTCAATGTCAGCTCATGACATCCAGGCCACGCTCTAATCATCCGATAGGCCCTAACATACCCAAGAAACTGTCCCAATCCCCTCGTGTCTGTCGTCTTCGGCCCCGCGAGAGCGAGGAAAAACGGCGAGGCGAAGAAAGACCGGAGCATAGGCACCATCCCGATGCAGTGCATCATGGGCACGAACTCTTCCGAGTCTCCGAGAAAGTGATACATGTCGGTTTCGGTTGGCAGATCTCCCCAGGGCTCTCCCATGCAAGCGTGCGTGGTCACGTCGGTGGTGAAGTATTTGGCAAGGATGCCAAAGTCCACCACCTTCGTCGCGGCCGCACCACCTCTTGGCCTCTGGACGTATTTTTTCTCTAGGAGGTCCACCAGGACGCCAATTTGGGTGTCAACAACGCCCTCGAAGTCTACTCCTCCCCTGGAAGAATACGCGCTGGCAAGCTTAGCCTTCCGGGCGTCGTGGAGTACAGTGTCGGGCTCAGAGAAGATGTTATGTCCGTCAGGGTCGAATCGCATCGCTTCGTACCAGCCTCCGCGGCCGTAGCCGGACCGGAGGCCGTTGATGTGCCAGACCGTCTCGGGATCGTAAACAAGGAGCTCGTTGGGCCCGATCCGCACAATGGGTCCGTACTGCCGCTGTGTCTCGGCCACGACACGGTGCATCCGCCCGCTTCGCATCTTGCGGGCGATCCAGAGGTACGAAAAGGATGCGAGTGCTGGCCCGGAGAACTTTCGCAGACGGAACCAGGCGAGCGTCGAAGAGGCGACATACCAGAGAGCCAAGACCATCGCGATAGCGACACTAGAGGCACCCATGCTGGTCCAATTGGAGGCGGGGAGGGCCATGATTCGGACGGGAGCTCGATTGAAGTCGAAGTTGTTCTCCCCGCTCTGGCAGAATCGCCACACCGACATTTAAATACACTCCCGGGGCCAACAAGCTCGTGCAACATGTCGAGACCCGGACTCAGCCAATCTTCGAGCCTGTCAAATGGAAGGCGCGCACCTGTGTTCTGCCTAGCGCCATGCGGTTGTGACGGCGCTACTGCGTGTCCTGCCAAATTCACACCTCATTGTGTCGAGAATGTGTCGAGGCATATTCAAAATATCTAGTAGTGCAATAGCTGCCGTTTACTTCTCTCAAACGCGCTCTGTACCTACATGTTGAATGTGCCTTACTAGTAGTAGTTTGTTGGCTACCTGCCTCCGGCTGCGGCGCTCGTGGCCAGGAGCGGTCAAGGAAGACCTTGAAATTCCTGTGCTTGGACCTTTGTCCTGGTCGAAAACTGTCAGCGGCAGGCGCCACCATCGGCTTCTGCGAGCTGGCGCGCCGTGTTAGAGCTGGCACGCTCCCAACACGGCACTCCTAGTCCATCATTTGCATCTGCACTGAGCCGTGGGCGGATTGAATCGGGTCGATCTTTCTCTTGATTGATGCCATTTTTTCTATCAATTCTTCGCCAACAGTCCCTAATTGAGGACACCATGTTGCATCTATCTCGACTCGTATTTTGCGAACAAAAACCAACGGCGGCCGCCGTGTTACCAACGCTTCCCGCCTTGATCCTGCAGGAACGAATCGATTGTCTGCTGTGTCTCGGCGCCTGAAACACGGAGGACCGCTCCACAAGACGCATCATGTCAAATGCACGGCCGCAAGGTAACATGCTCGAACAGCAGGGCATCACAGCATCACACAATCATTTCTTAGCTCTCGCAAAACCGCAACAAAAACCACAACCACTCAACGGCGGTGAAGCACGCGACGATGCCTCAGCGCGTTGCGCGTAGAGACCCCGGTTGCCCCTCCCTCCCCCAAAATAGCCAGTTAGGGCTTACCGGACCCACTCCGCATCGGAGCGACCGGGGCCGCCATTGGTTCCGAGCCAGGGGCTCCGACCGAGGATTCCACCAACCGCCAACCGCGGTCTCGGCGCCCGGTTACCCGGCAGTACAGGAGGCATTTCAGCTGGGGACCCAAGTGGATGCGCGACGAACCATTCAAATTTTATATCTTACCTGCACGTCCTCTCAATGCCCCCATCCCATCCCCGTCCCCTCCCCTCATCCGCGCCGGTAAAACAGCCACCCCACCCCGCCGCGCACCATGGCCGACGCGTCCACACCCAACGCCGACGGCAAAACCGACGACAACAATAATAACAACGACAACGGCAATGGCAACAACACGGAGCTCTTCATCGCCATCGCCGCCCTCATCATCTCCCTCGCCGCCTTCTTCGTCTCCATCCTCCAAGCCCTACAGCAATACTACTCCTCCGCACGGGGCTACGCCTCCTGCGGGCCCGCCGTCATCGGCAAATGGGCCAAATTCCGCCACCGGCGCTTCCGGTGGTACGAGTTCCGCTTCGAAGTGCAGTTCCTGACGCCCGTAATTTTCGTCGCGCGCCCGAGCAACACGCGCGGGCCGATGGGCAGCACGGAGCGCAGCAAGATTACCGTGCTGGATGGCAGTGTGAGCAGCTATGAGGAGAGCTGCACGCTGGGGAAGGAGGAGTTTGAGAGGGAGGAGGGGAAGAAGATGGCTGAGCCCGGGAGGGTGCATACGGCGGATAATGAGGGGGCGACGTGGTTGGATTTGCTGATGGCGGTGCAACGGATGGAGGAGGAGAGTCGCGTGTGGCAGGGGAGGGTGCTGGGGAGGTATGAGGGCCGAGAGCTTGGGGAGGAGGGGAAGGAGGAGTGGCCGCCGAGGGTGGCGGGGGGGCATACGCTGAGCGTGTCGATTCAGAGGAAGAAGCGGTCGTGGGATTCTGTGCCTGATAGTGCCAGTTTGACGCGGCCATACGCGACTTCGACGATCAGCCATATTGTGGAGGTGGCGGCCATGTTGGGCGTGTATTGGATTGTGTGGGACCGCTCGAGCGACCGGTATCTGGCGCAGGGGAACGGGTTCATCTTGTCGGGGTCGAATGTGGAGGGGTTGGGGTTGACGTTTTCGTTCCAGAAGAAGGGCCCCGCGTGGTTCGAGGCGCAGCGCGTGGTGCCGAATTACTCGGTCAAGGAGCTCTGCTTTGGGTTCTGTCCGACGACGTTTCGGATCCCAGAAGATACGCAAAATGCCGACGAGTCTAAGAGCATGGGGTCGCTGCAGCTGGGGAGCATGGAGGAGATCGCCGAGACGCTGGTTGTTCTGGGTTGCAACGCTCGGAATGTTAACTACTTCCGAGAGGCCGAAACAACGGCGCGGCACTATCACTTATTTCCTGGTAGGTTACCCGCAAAGGTGCCCTTAGAGCTTGGTGGGTAGCTAACTCTGGTCTAGTGACGTTTGAAATCCTCGGTATGGTGGGCGTTGTCTTCCAGGTCAAGGGGACCGTCTTCCGGACTCTTCCGAACCCGACGGTCTTCCGCTGGGACTCGAAGTCCTTCGACATGCTTGAACTACTCAGGGAGTACAGCCAAGCCCTGAAGCGCGCACCGGGATCTCCAAAGTCCGGGGCCCTCAACATCGCCTCGCATCTAGAAACCATCATCGGCGAGTTTGACGAGTGGAAAGCCATGTCCCCAACGCCAATTCGTACGTCCGCACCTACCGTCACAACTACCGCCGTCAGCAGTGACGTCGAGGCCCAGACCGCAGCGGCCCAGAACAACAGCACTATCACCCAGCGACGATGGGCCCTCCCGAAGAGCCTCAGCGCAATCACCACCACACCCTTCCGGTCCCACGCCACAGCCGCACAGGCCAAAGAGGACAAGGCCGCAAAGCCCATCCCCCCACAAGCAACCTACAGCCCGGCCATCTTCTCCGCCCTGCACGCCGCCATCGAAGCCTGCGACGAGCACCTCAACCCGAAGGCCAACCGCCAGGCTGACTCCCTCCTCCGTCTGTTACTGCGCGCCCACGTCCAGGCAGTCCTTGGCATGATCAACCCCAAAGCCCCCGCCCCTGAGACCACCTCGCCGACTTCGCCCCGAACCAAAATCACCACCACTAACACACCCACCATCGAGGACCTCGACGCCGCATCGGACAGGAAGAATGCCCTGCTGATGGAAATGTACTTTGGGCGTGTGCGCGCCGAGGTGGTTGGGAAGTTGAATGCGAAAGAGGGGGTTGAGGCATCGATGGGTCAGGAGGTGGGCGGTGTGTGGGATGTGCTGATGTTTCGCATGTTGTGCTGGTTGCTGTTGCATCACTTTCATGATAAGGATGTGCAGCAAAGTAAGAGTGATGTATTCGAGAGCCGGATGCCGGTTTATATTGTATAATGGGTACCTGGTGGTGTGTCGAGATTGGTAATAGGATATGACGGGAGAGATGTGCGGTTATAGTTGCATAAATTGACGGCAGAATTGGGTATCGAATCACTAGCAGCGTTTAGGGAGATTCTATGACACCGGGTAAATCTCGGGATGGTGACAAAAAGGGGCATCTCACGCTAGGTGAGTCAACAGTCCCCACTAACAGCCTGGTTATCTGAGACGAATCTGGGCACACGAAATTCCTTTTTCGTTCGCAATCCTGAGCTGGGGTGATCCCGTATACCGCTGCCGCATAGCCTCAGAGGCCCCTTTTCAGTCCCCCCGGCTAAAATTTCCTATCGATGGAAAGCAAACGACGCGAAATCTGTAAGGATAGCTTCCAGGCAACAATTCCAATTAGTTCATGCAATTACATTCCTACTGCGCGTGCGAAAGGTTAATGGTTTTGGTTGTTTGGCCTGTTAATACTGCTGATCGTGAAAATTTGCACTTAGGGGTTGAAAATCTAGTTAGAATTAGCGAATCCATTAACTTGTCGCACGCGCAGTAGGAATGCAACTTTATAAACTGCATCATTAGAACGGCTAGATAAGGCCATTCCGTATGCTGAATTGCAGTCGCGCGCATCGTTGCGCTGTTGAGAAACGGTCAGATACGTAGTGTTTGGCTGCAAATTTGCATCCCGGGGGGAAATCTAATCATTCAGCAGGAATGTAACCGTATAAACTACACCATTCAAACGGTCAGCTCCAAGCTATTCTATATGCTGAATTGTAATCGCGCCCATCGCTACGCTGTTGAGAAACGGCCGGATACGTGTGTAAAATAATTCCGTTCCGCATTATAATCAGCATATCCATCAACTTCCGCACGCGTATCTAGAATGACATTACAAAAACTACACCATTCGAACCGTCGAATCCAAGCCATTCCGCCTGTAAAATTCTACCTGCGCATATCGCTGCGCTAGGCAGATATTGTGGATTGAAGCCATTCCAACCTTTAGCCTTCAACCTCGTGTGCACGCATCCAAAATTTCAGGGAAAAAGTGGGGTTGTCCTAGCGCTTGCAACGCACAGCGGCAACGGTCATTGAAAATACGAGAAGTGCACGGGATGCGCGGGGCAGTCACCTAACCGCAGGGAGATGTGTGTAGTGCCTGGCCACTTCTGCTCTCCCCACCCCGCTACCGCGTCATCAATGGTAACTTTTCCTCACGCAACCGCAATCATAATGGAGCAAGCACTAGCAAAACTGGGAACAGAGGGGCTCGACAGATTCCTCACAGCTGTTATGGCCGATCTCGATACTATGCTTTACTTCGCGAACGGCATCTCTTTCCAATCGAGCAAGTGCAAGATTACCTCGCAGACGTGGACACGTGCCGCGCCCAGCTTTGACGAGTTTTCAGCTGTGCCATACAGACCTGCGGTCATCTTCTAATTAAGATCCATTTCCAGTCTTGAGAGGTAGCGGCTTCCCTATTTACTATAGTTCTCATTTTTCAGGAGGTGCAGGTTTTGCAATCTAGCATCCTGAGGCAAGCGCCTCACAGGCCATGATCCTAATCATTATTAAGCGATTGACAAGATATCTGATCTAACCAAAGGAAACCATTGAAACTTTAAATCCAAGCCCCGACTCCCGAAATTGCCACGTTCTAGCGACTCCTATCATACTTCGAGTCAACTTGTTTGCACCATGTCGGCTACCATTCTTACACTTGCCTCGGATCTTTTTCGCCATTCCCCTTCAGCAGTCCATCACATTACAACAGCCCCGGCTCCCGGCTTTTCGTGGCTCGATTCACGGCTGGGCTTCTGTCGGTGGTGGCTGTGATGGCCAATCTCGACAACTCTTCGTCTTAGGCGCAGGACAGCCGACACAATTGCGCCGGCGATGCTGAGGCACGTCAGAACAAGCGAGTACAGCCCGGCGAGAAGCGTGAGAATCTCGGCGGTTTCGTGCAGCGGCGGCCTCGCAAAGTCGAGAGGGGTGTCATTATTCGGCCCTTGCCTCCGGACCGTCAGTTCGGCGCAGGTGATGGTCACCCCCAGCAGCACAGTCAGCAGAACCGCCCACGGAACATTCCAGAGCGTGAAGTGAATTGGCGACGTTGTCCGCATGTGGTACCGATGCCGAATCGTCCTCGACTCAGTGTGGTGAAGACAGCTAAGGATCTCCTGTGTGTGCTGGCCCCGAGCGCGACGCGAATAGTCTGGTTTGCTGCGGGGATCAAACACGAAGTCGCTAGGGCCCGCCTCGATCGATCGCTTTTCCTTACCCATTTTCCCTTTTCTCCAACTCGCCATTCCTCCTGCAGACGGCCCCAAAAGGCTGACGACCAGGATGAAGATGGCTACCGCGGTTGTGAACACGGCAACAATGCACATGATCACGGTCCATACGCGGAGGAACGTCACAAAGCCGTGGTCGGTAAACGGCTTTTTAGGCGCGAAGACAAAATAGATGGTGGGGACGTTGTCGCACTGGCCCGGCTTGTTACCGTAGGTTAGTAATGGCCAGTTTAGTGCCGCTGTGCCGAACATGTACATGGACCACACGAGAAGGCCGAGAGCTGCCGCCAGCTGGTCCTTGTAGCTGCTAGTGGTGAGGAAGTGCCGGACCGCATGCGCCGCTGGCCGATTACGCCGCCTGATGCGAAGCTCCTCGGCGGCGACAAGCGCGGCTTCTTGCTCGGTGGCGCGAGCCTCGGCGACCGACATCGACGAGTGTGCCAGTGCTGCGACATAGAGATCGCGCAACTTGTTGACATCTTCACATGTGGGCGCCGCGACGATCTCGTCAATCACACCTTGGCTGTACGCCGCAGAGATGGCACCGCCATCGGTGGCATGCTCGCCGCGCCCGTGGTGCTCACGGTTATCGGTCCGCTCGCGCCAGTGTGAAACAAGGTGCCGCAGAGACTGGCCAAGGGCCGCCTGTGCCTCCTCCACATCGTCTTCGGCCTCCTCAGCTGCGGCATACAGTGCGAATGCCTTGAGGACGTTAATATAGGCACGCGACTGGGCAACATCCTGGGGACTTGTCGCCTGGTGTTCGATGTGACACCTCTGAAGCCGCTGTCCGATCTCGGTATCAGACATGGTGAGAGTACGCTCTTCGACGACCAGTGCCTGTCGAAATAAGACTGTGAAGAGGAAGAAGATCGGATACCACAGGATGAGTTCGATCAGGACGGCGTAGTCGATGATGATGAGATTGAAAGCGACGACGTTGACCATCATGGTCAAGAAGAGGGATAGAGCGAGGATTCCCCAGACCCCATGCCAGAACCGGAACTGCTTGTCGACGCCAAAGAACACAGCGATGATACCAGCCGCGTAGAGCAGGTAAAATCCTACTCGAATGCCCGTTCCGATGAGCATCTGGTCGCCAAAGATGTGGCATGGTTGGAACGAAGTGACGGCACTCATCTCATCGGTGCCGACGAAGCCGGTGCTTGTTACACCGACAAAGTACCCCATCGTGAAAGGATGGTGGTTGTCGAGTTTTGCTGTCGTGCTGTTGGCGCTATTGTTATTGTGGTTGCTGTAGCTGTTGGTTTGCGCGACCCTTATAACAGAGAGTGTCAAATTGATGTGTGTTCGGAAAGGAGCTAGTTAAACAAAGCAAGATGAAACGGTTGACAGTAGAGCTTAAGGGCGCGGAAAGCTCACCCTGATGATCGCCCGACTATAAGCGAGACATAAACGGGTGGAAGGAAGGGCGAGGAGCATCAGGTGCAAACTAGAAGACGGTAACCAAAAACGAAAAAAAAAAACAAGGCTAGCATTTGGTGTTAGCATCGCTGTCGGGATCACCTCATTGCCAGCCATGGTTGTGGGAAGGTGGTGTGATGCGTGCATCCCGTCGCGCAACATCGCGAACTCACCATCATTCTAGCATTGCAAGCCGCACAGGGCTTGTAAAGATCAACGAATAATATGGACAGAATTCCCGTAATCAGGCCCACGTTTTGAAACTGTATATGTTATACTTGAAAACAAGGGTGGTAAAATGGGCCAGTATTTATCGCCCGCAAAAATGGGATTGCCTGTGAAAGCCTGCATAACGCTCTGGATTTACAATGCCAACCTGTTGTCAAAAAAATGCGGCTTCGGTACCTTGAACTACTTCGCCACAGGGCTAATTTTCTACACATTCTAGGTACCTCCCCTGTACTGAAGTGTTTAGAAGCCAGTCATCTGACCCTCGCCTGCTAACATGGCTTTCATTCGCACTACCTAAGCACTGTTGTCAAATTGCTAGTGGTTGTTAGCGCAAGCCACATCACCCCATCTGCCCTAACATTGAGGCCGCAATTTTTCGACCACAGGTTAAATGCATAGTAGATTTCGAATGACAAAAACCAACGTGGTCCTTTAGTGGCACAATTGGGGCATTGTTGGTGACAGTTGCATGATGGAGCGCTACCAATCACCAACCACCCCGCACAACCACAAACCAACTATCACACAACAAACTCACCCTCACCTGACCTAGATCATGTCGCTGCTATGTAAGGCCTCACGAGGTGCCCATTACCTTTTACATGACAGCTCGTGACTGAGGTGGCAATCAGCTACCTAAGCAACTAGTTCTAAGGTATGAAGCTTCCCTCCTGCTCCCGGTGAGCTTCTCTCTCCTCTACCACACTTGAGGTCGAAAACTCCGAAATATTTTGGATCACCTTTTTTTTTTTACCGACAACTTGACTAATCTAAAGCGCTGTGGCAGCTTCAGCATGGGCTCGCGCGGGCTTTTTATCTTTACGGCACTTTGCTTGCTGCAGCTGTGCTTAGCACGACACCATCAATTCTACCAATGGAGCAACCCTATCGAGAGGCTCCCGCTTGGTGACCGTCGCCGCCAGGCACCTCCACCAGGTTACCATCCAGAATTTGGAACCTGTGGGAGTGGAACAACATGCGAGAATGCTTGCGGAGAGAATTGGATCACCTGCAAGTCCTCAACAAGCCTCTCCTTATTCTGCTACAACAAGGTTGATCTCAATCAGACCTGTTGCGGCAATAATTCAGGACGTCAGTACCATTGCACTTCTTGTACTTGTGATGAGACGGAGAGTTTGCTAACATTTTCTCAGGGGCTTGCGACAACGGCTACTACTGTGCCTGGAATACGTTTAGCGGGAAAGTCTGGTGCTGTAAGAACGTGAGCATGTGGGATCTCAGTGCCCTGCCAGGTTGCTAATCTGAAAAGGGTCAAACTCCAGAGGAGTGCGGCGCATGTGTGGGCCCGAATTGTGGCCAGCCAATTGATAACTCGAGCACTACAACCGTAACAACAACCACAACACAGTACACACCTACACTGACAACTACCACAACAACAACGACGCAAGTCAGCGGGTCAAAAACCGAGACGACGACAACGACAACCACGGCGATTACAACAGTCACGGATCCTCATCCCGCAACTGTCACTGTGACTGTCACGCACTACAGCACAATTATCAAAACCTGCACAGTGACAGTAACAGCTCCGGGTGGAACCATCACTGTTCCCGGGCCTTGTCCGACACCATGCAAGCCTACAAAACCTGACTTGCACCAAAAACCCTCTTCGACGCCGTGTACCGACCTTCCGGACTGGAAAAACACGATCCACCGACGTCCCGGCCTCCGAGACGCTGAGGCCATCTGAACATGCCAGGGTGGAAGTACGTCATTGCGACCAGGAACCCACGGTAGAACAGACTGTGAGCCTGATACGAACGCCGTCTTAAGAGCTGTGGTGATACTATCAGGGGCGAGTATTTTGCTGTGGATGAATCGGCGTTGAGATCGGCGTGGGCACTAGCTATAAAAGATGTGTGACAAGTCTGTCCATTGATTGTGTTTTAGCTTGGAATTGCACAAAGTATAATCAGTATAATCATAATTATTAGTTACGCAGAGTGATTGTAACACAAGATGTGCTCTGTAGACGGGGATAGGGAGTTTTAATGCAAGGTGGTAAAACGTAGTGCTGGGGGTTGGGAATGTGATCAATTGAAGCCTGCACCTCACCCTCTGGCTTTGCCAGAAGCTCTACTTACACCAATCGTTGGATGTGTTGAAAGCGCGGCACTCTGGATTCTGTGGATTTGAAGGGGTTGCAACTGCGTGATTGTATTGCTTGTGCTCACTCTGTTCCTCTGGCTCTGGCTGGAGGCCAGAGGCTTCTTTATAGACTATTCTGCAGGATTCAGGCTTCGTCACTCTGATGGCTGAGGCTCACTGGCGTACTGGTAGTGCCAGGTATCCAGTCAGCTCCGCTGACTAGATGCCCAGGGCCTCTGAACCCCCTTCTTTCTGACAGTATTGCTTGTGTTGACTCTCTGTTTTGAAACCAGAGGCTTCTTTATAAACTATTCTGCAGGATTCAGGCTTCGTCACTCCAGTGGCTGAGTTTCACTGGCGTACTGGCAGTGCCAGGCATCCAGTCAGCCCCGCTGACTAGATGCCCAGGGCCCTTCTTTCTGACAATTGGTCGTAGGGGCTTTGGGTCTTTGCGCCCCTGGCCCAGTGCACAACACCGTGTGCACTGTTTCCTGCGCGGGGACTTGGTCGAGCCGCTCCGGCCCTAGTGACAGCCTGCAGGGTCGTCACACTAGATTATAACGTTTTATCAAGATATGTTAATAAATTCAAGGTTAAATAACAGGAGTGTTTGTACAAAGTGTAAGCGTGAGACTTGGAGAACAGATATCTTTCATGCTCAGGTAAGTAATATGAATAGATAAGATTATTGCTTTTAAAATGGGACACATTTTGGCCATCTTTATATATAGGACTTGTTCTAGGCCCTTCGGCTAGAGTTAAAGTGATTTGGCAGACTGCGCCGCAGCCTGCCAAAAATGATAATAAGGGTGAGCAGAGGTGAGCCAGCCCGAGCAGGGACTGAGTAGGGACTGAGCAGGGACTGAGCAGGGACTGAGCCCGAGCCCGAGCTGGGGCGATCAACGTCACGTGCGTGGGGAACGAAAAAGGAAATTTCGAGTGCCCAGATTCGTCGCACATAACAGTACATTACCACGCAGTCTAAGCTCACTGAGATAACTCACACACATCAAAGCATTCGGCAACGCTATGAATTGAAATCTGTCGGGAAGTGGAGCCGATCAACCCCCACAGCAGTTATGGGTATCGGAACTCACAATGGCAAACGAACCAGGACCAAAAAGATGTCTGGGTAATAATTAAAACGTCCTGAATCCTCACTCATTGGCGGAAGCGGAGAGCACGCCGTCGGGTAAACATTTTGGAGCTGCTCCACTACCCGATCTGGAAGCAGACGCGATCAACGTCGCAGCATAGATGCTGTCATGCAAGCTGCGTGGAAGGGAAGCTTTCCCGTCAACCTGTAGAGATACCTCCGTCTTCTTCCCTACTTCTCTTTGTGTATCGAGTCATATTTTATCTGAGGCTAATTGAGATGCCGTTGCCTCTGCCGAGATACCTGCAGGGACTGCAGGAAGCAAGATAAATATAAGACAGCCCGCAGATGATGATCAATAAGCTTCAAGTTCTTCATTTTGTAGCACAGATTGCAGATTTGTTCACCCCTGCTACACCATCCGATCATGCGCCCCCTCACGGTTCTTATCGGCCTAGCAGCAAGCCTGGCGGTGATGGCAAGCCCCCTGGCTGACCGAGACACAGGAGGATATTGGTATGAGAAGATCAAGCACAACGGCATTAACACCGGCACAACGAACTCCAAGTATCTCGTGTACCGCAATGTCAGGGACTTTGGTGCCAAGGGCGACGGGACTACTGATGACTCAGCTGCCATCCAGAAAGCCATCAACACAGTCGATGGTTCGACCGGCACCCGCAGCGGCGGAGCCTCGCTGACAGGCGCACCGGCCGTTATCTACTTCCCCTCGGGCACCTACCTCCTCAATGCGGGTTTGAAGAACATCATGGGAACTGTCCTCATGGGCGACCCGACCAACAGGCCTGTCCTCAAGGCTGGCTCCGGCTTTCGAGATGCGGTTTTGCTGGCCGGGCAGGCGACTGGGTCTGTTGGATTGGTTGCATTTTTCTACGAGATTAAGAATCTGGTCCTTGACTCAACCGCGGTGGCACCGACGAAGGCTATCACACTACTCCAGTACAGTGTCAGCCAGGCCTGCCAGCTGTCCAATGTCATGTTCAACATGCCTGTCGGCGCTGGTGGACATACTGGCATCGCCACTGCCGGCCAGATCATGCCGCTGTTGATGAATGAGGTTTCAATCTTTGGCGGTGGGGTTGGCTATTCGGCCAATGCGCTGCAGCTGCATCTGAAGAATTGGTACTTTCAGGGTATGGTTTCTTTTGCACATGGCGCTGTGTCACAGCTAACCGGGCCGCTGGCAGACGTCGGCACCGGAATCAAAGTCTCCGACACCCTGACGCAAGCAACCTTCCAAGGATTGCGGTTCGAGAGATGCACTATCGCCATCGACGCAACAAGCGGCGGCAGCGGCCATCTCAGCATCCTCGATTCATCGGCAGCCGACACGCCCACCTTTCTCCTTGCCGCGACCACGACGACGGCAACGAATCTTCAAGGATCGTTGGTCCTGGAGAACGTCATCGTCGACGCCTCTGTTGCTGTCGTGAGTGTACTCAATATCCTCTCTCCCACAAACACACACCCCGCTGACAACCTTTATTTAGACGGTCAAAATCGGCACCACCACCGCACTCAGCGGCTCCATCACCTCCGGAACCACCTGGATTCGCGGCAATGTCTACAACGGCACCGCCTCCACCTCTTCCCCGTCGCTCTCCAATGGCCTGAAACATATCACCTCCCGGCCCGCCGCGCTCGTCAACAGCACCGGAGCGTACCACACCATCACGCCCCCCACGTATGAAGAATACAACGCCTCTCAGGTTCTCAACGTCAAAGATATCCTGGCCCTCCCCGTCCGCGGTGACGGCACCACCGACGACACCCCCAACCTCCAGCGTATTGTGACTTCAGCTGCACAGAACGGACAGGTCCTCTTCTTCCCGCACGGCACGTACGTGCTCACCGAGACGCTCCACATCCCCCCCGGCAGCCGGCTCATCGGCGAAGCCTGGTCCCGCTTCGTGCCGCGCGGCGACAAATTCAAGGACGCCAAGAATCCAAAGGCCATGATTCGCGTCGGAAACCCCGGTGACGTCGGTGTCGCGCAGATGACGGACTTTCTGTTCTACACGGCGGATGCGCTGCCGGGGCTCGTGATGGTCGAGGTGAATATGGCCGGGGATAAGCCTGGACATGTTGGTTTCTTCAACACGCATTTTCTGGCCGCCGGCGGCCTGGCGAGGCTGTGTGCACACTTTAAGCCGACGGCGTCGGTGTACTGGGAGAACTCGTGGGCCACGGGGCAGGGGAATGGGGCCACGGGAGCGGGGTTTGGCGGAGGCTTTCTGGTCGAGGCCAGGAATGGGACCTGGATGCTGGGGATTGGGACTGGTGAGTGTTCCGGTCCAAGCGTGTTGATAGATGCTGACCTTGACGTGGCAGAGCATCATGTCCTCTACCAACTCAACATACACCGCGCCAAAGACGTCTATGTCGGCATCGAACAAGGGGAAGCTCCCTATTGGCAAGGTCAAGGCAACACTCTCCTCCCTCCTGCGCCCTTTGCAGACTCTCTCCTCCCTAGCGACCCTAACTTTAGCTGGTGTCCCACCACCGACGCAAAATGCCGCATGGCTCTCTACCAGTTTGTCACCAACTCCACGGGAATCAACCTCTACGGCGGCGCCTTCTGGAACTTCCGCGCGGGCCCATCACAGAGCCTGTGCAGTGGGGACTGCCAGACAAATGCAGTGCTCTATGAGAACAACGAGAAGCTGTATAGCTATGGAATTGGGACAATCAATGATAAAAACATGGTGTTGGAGACGGGGCCGGGCGGAAACCTGAAAAAGGCTGCGGTCGCAAGGGACGTGAATTTTGGAGTGCCCTTGGTGGGATTTACCATTCATAGGCCAGCTTTTGTGGCGGCGTACTTGAGGCAGAGTCTCTAGAGATCTCCAGGTCTGCAATATTGTATGATTCCATGCCCCACAGGCCCTCAGTTCGTGTGTCACTTTTCCCTGACTGGAAGTCCGGAGAATCGCCGACACCCGGGAAAGTCGACCCTGGCGACTCAATTCTCTCAATCAAAACAAAATGAGCATCCATAATGTGCCATATGCTCCCTCATGCACGAGAAGGAAAAACAGCCATGAACTGCGAATTATTAAGATGCGCTCGCAGCATAGGGCTAACTACCTACCGCCCTATGATACCTATCGGGAGGCTCGGCTCCACATATTCTATAGCCCCATTAATACTATACTAAATTATCCACACTCACGTTCTACCAGATGCTACAGCAATGCCGATCTGCGCTAAGACGCCATTAGAATAATACATAATACATTCCACCCTGCTCTGGGCATTCGGGAGAAGCGGATAGGTGCCGGCCGATGTTGTGACATGATTTGCTTTTGCAGACGCATTCAGCCAAATAATCGGGTAGGTGGAGGAGCAGTTGAGGGTGATGGTGTTGCAAACTGTGCAACCTTCAGACCTAAGATTAAGCGATTGGCTCCTAAAAGTGGGGCTTATTCGCTAGATTATTGGGGGTTGAGGCGGCACCCCCTTAATCCACCAGAACGTGATATTCAACAGATGGTCCTTGCGGTTCCTCACTAGGGGTAAATAGGGGGCTAACCCCAATCTCGAGAGGAGTCAATCCCAGTCCAACCCTATCCCACCTCGGTTTTATCTTGTCAACATGTCGGGCTGGAAGTATGCCTTTTCATTGTCAAATATCGACGTCAACAACGCAAAACCGCCAGGAACTGCAGAACTTATCGGTAAGTAGCTCAGTGACAACAGCGGCAACAGCAGCGCGTCGAGATGCCCAGCTGCGATCGCTTGGTCAAGTTTTGTGTTCATCCTCGTGACTAATGACGCACCGGACAGATCGTGGAGATGCGGAAGATGGCAAGAGTATATCCCACTCTCATCAGCTCGAGGCTGCGCATCCCGTTCGCTCTGCAAATCCACCCGACCCCCTGAACTGGCCAACCTGGCGCAAGGCGGCCGTTCTGATTATTGCCTCTCTCTACGCCTTTGTTGCCAACTTTCTGAGCGCCAGTCCTGCTCCGGCACTTCAGATCTGGAACAAGACCTTCGGCGAACAACGGCCATATCCTGAGCTGACCTACTTTATTGCAGTGCGTTTTTCAGTTCCTCGGATAAGATCCCAGATCGTCATACCCAACCGCACCCCCCTACTGATTCAATCTTGTGTTTCAAGGTCAATGTCTTGTTTCTCGGAGCGTCCAATATTGTGTGGGTGCCGCTTTCGAACTGGATGGGCCGACGGCCCGTCCTGCTCATTGCCATGGCCATCATGACTCTTTGCACCGTGTGGTGTGGTTTGGCAAAATCATATGACTCGTTGCTCGCCGCTCGAATCTTCCAAGGCATCGGTGGCGGTGCAGCGGACACTGTTGCCCCGGCTCTGATTGGAGACGTCTTTTTCATGGACCGTCGAGGCCGTGCGATGGTAAGTTTCATCTGTCTTCATCAACGGCTAGCAACTCTAAGCACAAAACGGCAATCTAGGCTGTTTACACTGTTTCTCTCACCATCGGGCCCATCATAGGTGGCATTACCGGAGGATATATTGGATTTCAACTTGGCTGGGCCTACATCTTCTGGATCGGTACGGCGCTTTCCGCAGCTTGCTTTATCGGAGTAGCCTTGTTCATGCCAGAGACTCTGTATGATGGTGAAGTCACCCGCGACGAGCCGCTCCGGGAGATGTCTACCAACGACAAAGAGATGCGCAATACCCAAGAAGAGCATCCGTCAACCCACGTTTACCGGCCACACACATTTTCTCAAGGCCTGCGCTTCGGTTCTCGACACGGAAAGCTTTCATGGCATTTTATCCAACCCTGGACGTCCCTGGGGCTACCAGGCACCTGGGTGGTAATGCTGCACTATGCCGGCCTCATTGGTGGTATCGTTGCCGTGTCCATTGTCGGCCCACAGCTTGTCGCGATGCCGCCCTATCTCTGGCAGAGCCATGCCGGGCTCATCAACGTCGGGGGTCTGATTGGCGCCACCATTGGATATGTGTATACCCACCTTCTGTCCGATTCCCGACTTCAAGTCCGCGCCAAGCACCGAGGACGCAGGGTCGCAGAACCCGAGGATCGACTGCCAATCATGTTCCTACCCCTTGCAGTCACCACCGGGGGGTTCTTTGTGTTTGGGTTCTGTGCGCAAAATCCAGGGCTAAACCGATGGGTGGGCTTGGAGGTGGGCTACGGTATGATGACCTTTGGGTTGACCCAGATCCCTTCAATAGGGTTCAACTACGTGAGGATCCCCATCTTTTCGAATCGTCTAATAAACCTAAGAAAGAAACTGATTGACCGACAGCTCATCGACTCTTACTCTTATCTTGCCGCCGACTGTTTTGTCAGCGTCACGATTCTGCGTTCCATCATTGCTTTTGTGTGGACGCTCTTCGTATCACATTGGGTGGAAGACCGAGGTGCGGCTGAGCCGTTTGGCATTTTTGGAATGCTCATGGGCCTCTTCTCTCTGACCGCTGTGCCTCTGTGGTGGTACGGCAAGCGGATGAGGATCGCCACTGCCTCTCGTTTTGAGACTTGAACCTTCGAGGCTGTAGCTAAAACACATGAAGCATTTAATCGGCCGGAAATAAATTGTGCGCACGCCTAGTCTGGTGTTTCCAGTTTACACTTTCTCTCGTCTTGTTGGACATTTGGATGCGCTAGTCAGATATAGACTGGAGGACATCCTGGGTCACGAGGTAGCTCTAACATCCTATTTCAGTGTGTTGAACAGGATGAATGCTCACGCGGATAGAATATATGGCACACACAACATTTTGTATTGATGCGGGGGTTGAACGCAAGACTATGCTGTTTCGATTCTTTAGCCCAGCCAAGGCTTTGGGTCTTTCGATAGTCGGCTGTATAATTTCCACTGCCGAAAGTCAAACAAACAAATAAATACATGCATGGAATTCCCGCCTTGAATCGGCCTTGGCATTGCATGACCCCCCGCCTTTCGTGCAAAACTACTCAGTCCCTACTACATACGCGAGTGGGCGGCCTGAAGACTATAGTAGCAGACCGCTAATGTGCAAGTGAAAACCACCGATAGCATCATCAAACCACCTGTCAAGACACCTTGGCTGAAGAAGCCAACATCGGCTCCGAGTCCCCTTTTCCGCCTCGAGATGGGCGGTAGTTCTACCACCATGCTCTGCCCAAGGTTCCGGATGTCTTCATGTGAGGGTTTGTACAAGATGGACATTAGATCCGCATCGAATTTCCGGTAGCTGCTGTATTTTGGTTTTGGCACAGTGAAGCAGGACTCCGGGTATGGTGTGGAAGAGTCTTGCCGAGGTGGTGTTTCGATGGGTGCTACAGGTTGGACTGCTGTGTATTAGAAACAAGACTCTTTCCATGCACCGAACCAGTGGAAGCTACAACGTACAAAGCAGGCCTCCCGGAATGTGATTCATATAAGTAACACGTGCGCTGAGATGCTGGCCGAGGTATTTGGCCATTGCTGGTTTCGTGAAGACATATGCCACTGCGAGAGGACCGAGACTGCGAAGCATGTCAGCTGCATGGCCCGATAATCCAGACAGTGGTCACAGTTTCCAACCTCAGAGAATAATCGATAGCATCGTCCATGCTTGTTACCGAGTGAATAACAAGGCAGGGTTCTTGTGTTTTGCGCCGTATAAGAGGCGAATTCCTACGCGAAGGTAAGCAAGTAACAAGGAGACGGGGTCGTTTGTCCTCTTCCAAAGTGCCACTTATACCTGGCTTGGACCTCGACAATCGCGCCATCGGAAGCGGAGGCAAGGACGTGCGCGCAATCCTGTTCGGTGATTTCATCCAAAAACCCAGGACATTCAAATCCGCCCCTGTTGCGCTGTTTGTCGCCCGAGCTGGGAATGAGCTGTATATAGTGGCGGGTGGCAGCGGCCAGGAAGTTTCGTTTTACCCACTCATTGACTAGGACCACATCTGGCGCATGCGGCGACTTGCCCCTGAGGCTAAAACGTGCCACGACCAGGCTTTTTGCTGCTGCGTCGATATCGGCATCTCGCTCAACGACAGCCACAACGCGGGACTCGGAGGGTGAAACAAAATGGTTGACGAGGGTTGGTGCGGCGCTCCCACCATTTTGGGAGATCAGCACGTGCGGGTGTCCCAGGTCAGCTGCTTTCACTTCTTCGTATGTGATTTGAAGTATATCTCGGTCAAGCGCAGGTCCGATGAACTCTAGAATAGTGCGAGGGCCCTGCAATATGTTGTGTTGTATCTTTGTTCCCCATTAGCTTGCAATGCCTTTGGTATCGCCGCGGGGGAAGAGGGAACACCAACTCGGACGATGACACAATTGCCCGCCGCGAGAGCTGGAGCGAGAGCACAGAGGAGGCAGAAGAAGAAAGCATGCGGCGCAGGCTCGATGACTACGATGCCAACCGGTGCCCGCTCGAAAGGAGCGTCTTTGCCGCGGGCGGTGGCATATTCATCTTCCAGCACCTTGGCCGGGTCAATCGCTTCAAAGGCGTCCTTCAGACAACGGAGAGCGAGCTGGTATTCGGTCCTGACCTCGACTTCGCGGTAACCTGAATCGTGTGAGAGAGCTTGCTCGACTTCAGGCCCGTGCTGTGCTAGGCTCTCGTAGAGCTTCTTGAGCTGGGTTTTGCGGTAGATGGGGTTGTGAGCTCGGCCGTCAATCGCGGCAGAACGGACTGCCTGGAACTGCTCGGACATGGCGGCGGCGCATTTGGATTCCCATGTACGGAAAAGTACCAGCCACCCATCACACTGGCTGCATCATTAGTAGGTCTTTGCCGTCGAGGGAGGGTTACATAATGGGCTCGGGTCGGGAAGTGGACGTCGACGGGTGCCCACCTTCCGCTCATTCAAGGTTCCCGGTCATTCGTCTCGGGTAGTCAATCCCCGCACCGCGATGAAAGTGCCAGGAAGTTTGGGTCTTTGTTGAGTGACCTCATCCGACACAGTGACTACGTCCGCAGCACCAAGTTGCCCACGCATCTCCTCTGTGCCATGTCGTCCACATTCACCACGACCGCCGAGTCGACGTTGCGGCACAGGCTGCAAGCGAGCCTCTCAAACTACGAAATACACCACTCCGGAGCACCGCCAGCGGAGGAGGCTGCCGGAGGTCGCCGAGTCTCAACATACCCATCAGTCTGGGACCTGCCGCACCGTCGCGTGCCTCCCTTTCGGCCCATAGCCCGCGAGAGAGACCAGGGGGAAGTTCGTGTGTACACCAGCGGAGCAGAGCGGCTATTCATTGGCACAATGTTCATGGGAGTGTTTGTGAATGCGGTGAGTGAAATATTTCCTCCCCGGAGCCGAATTGCTCACTGCTGAGCCAACTCCGTTGCAGACTCTCGCAAAGTTGTGGCATGGGACATTTGGCCGAGTAAATGACCGCGTCTTTCGGTACTCCATAGGCGGGGAGTTTTGATTGTGGCGATATTTAGGTTTCCAGTGTTTTACATACAAGAAAACTGCACACTGAGAGCTTTTGGCTTAGCCTACTATGTGGACGACTTGACTCCCTGCATTCCCCCATAGTCCTCCTTCACCTCCTGTCCCGCGGCCTGGAAAGGCCGAACTGGCTGCAGCATATACAGCATTCTTGCCCATTCAGTTTGACTGGTGTTCCTCCAGGAATGCATCGTCGCGCGTTGGATGCAAACGTCTCCGCGCCTAAGAAGGCGTGTCTCTCCCGAGTCCAGGATAAGCTCCACCTCCCCCTCCAGGACAACGCCGTAGTCGAGACTGACAGTCCGGTGCATGGGTGAGGTTTTCTCCGGAGGAATATCGACATAGCGTAGCACCGTTCCGCCCGAGACGGTGAGCCCCGGGGGGTGGTTCATGTACTCCTGGTAGACCTTGACATCGCAATCCCTCTCAAGTTGTGTTGGGAAACCGCTGGTGACATAGCACTGCGCGAACAAGGCGTCATTTTCGGCCAGCTGATAAAAGGGCAGCTCCGGTGCTATGGTCTCGTCGATGACGGCTTTTCCCTGATCATCGTGCGTGGTGACCAGCCTTTTAGGGTGGTACAACTTGCTTTGCAGCGACATCGTGGTCCTGGCAGTTCCGAAGAATGGAAACAAAGGCGGCGGCGAGAGTGGGCGAAGACGCAGTGGCACCAGTATCACGGAAAATATACGAATGGGCCGCCTGGACGCCGAGCCTCCTCTCCCTCGTCAGCAACCCAATTTTGATTGCCCACATGCCGTGGTTGCACATTGCCCCCTGCGGGGAGGCGCTCGGGGGAGTGGTCCTGAGCGGGGTGGCGGCGGGCGGGGCTTGTGCTCCATGAAGGAATCCGTGGACTGGTCTGGTGTAATTATAAACACAGTGCTGCACAAACTTGAAGTCGCCCCCGCATCAGGGGATTGAGACCTTGCAAGCTCGGATTCTCGGATAAAGCAATCCAGATATGCCGTCCACGGGATATGCGCATCACTTTTCCGACGGCAACGTTCCGTTTGGCATTGCGAGCTCCAAAGTACACGACAACCCCCAAGCTGTCACTCGCCTGGGAGACGACGTTCTTTTCCTTGACTGCTTAGCATCCCAAGGTCTCTTTTCTAGTGTGGATGGCCTGCCCTCGGCCGTTTTTCAGCATGGCACCCTAAACGAGTTTGCGAAGCTTCCGAGGGCGATCCATCAAGCCGTTCGGGAGACGATCCGCAAGGTCTTCCAAGAAGGCAGAATCGGCGCTTTCGGATCTCATAGCATAGAGCGCGCTGATCGGGTCACTATGCACCTGCCTGTGCACACCGGGGATTTCACAGGTAATTAAACCCTGTTAGCCCACCGACGACCTCGATCCGGTTTTTTGATCCGTGTGTAGATTTTTCATGCAGTTTAGCCCATGTCCAGAACGCCGGCCGCATCATCAGCGGCAGAGAAGTCGCCCCTCCAGCTTTCTATCACTTCCCCGTCGGTTATCAAGGCCGGGCCAGCTCCATTGTTGTCTCGGGGACAGATGTAGAGCGACCCCAGGGCCAGCACCGCTTCCGAGGAGGATCGACCGAGACGGAGGTCGTGTGCGGCCCGTCAGGAGCCCTTGACTACGAGCTAGAGTTCGCTGCCATTATTGGCAAACCTTTGCCAATGCGACACCGGCTGACCGCCACGGATGCCGCCGAGCACATATTTGGCTTCGTGCTTCTCAATGACTGGAGCGGTAAGCAGCATCATGCCCATCCCCTCCAATCTACCATCCACGATTCTGGTTTAACGAAAACACTAGCTCGGGATATCCAGGCTTTTGAAATGGTCCCTCTTGGCCCTTTACACGGCAAGAACTTTGGCACCACTATCTCACCATGGATCGTCACACCGGATGCATTGGAGCCATTCAAGACGTCGGGGCCAGTCCAGGCGGCGACCACTCCAACGCATCTTCGGGCTTCAGATACGCCAAGCTACGCCATCGACTTGCAGGTCGAGATCCTGTCCAACAGTAGTGCCGCTACCGTGACGTGCAAATCTAAACTACAAACCCTCTACTGGACGGTGCCTCAGATGATTGCACATCTCGTGACTGGCGGCTGTGGGCTGCGCACGGGCGATATTATTGCGACGGGTACCGTGAGTGGGTTTGAGGACGGAGCGTATGGGTGTCTCTTGGAGACCACCGAGGGTGGAAGAAAGCCCCTGCTGCTGGCAGATGGTACGACGAGGACATACCTGGAGGATGGCGATGTGGTGAGAATGACAGCAATGGCGGGAGGTGAGCCTTCAGGGGTAGGCTTCGGAGAGTGTCTAGGAAAGATCCTGGCAAGCAAACCTTTGTAAGTAGCCAAATATCAGAGGGGGTTACTCGACATGACGTCTTTGAGATCGTAGGGCACAAGGGTGAATACAAGTCTACCTGTTTCCATTCTGTGGCGCCGATCACGTTAACTTCACCACCCGCTTCTGGTTGTTTTGTACTGTGATTGCTATCTGAAGTAAAAGGGTCCTCGCCTCGAAAGGAGTTGGTCATGCGCAACGCTGCATCTATTCAATCCGCCTGGCTTGTGCAAGGTTTTCCACTCCGCCACCCTCCTCCACCAAGACCTCGACAACACGATATATGGGAAGCTTAGCCAAGCTTGAGACAATGTTCTGAAGCGTGGGAAGTTCCTCGGCGCTGCCATTCTTAAACTCGACCCGCCCTTGCGTCGATGTCATCTTCATTCGCACCACCTGCGAAGTGTCGAAATCATCCTTCTCAATCACGACGGCGTATTCTGCATCAGCAATGCCTGGCTTTCCAACAGATGGCGTGTACTTGTATACTAGTAGATCGGCATTTCGAAGCAGGATGGGCGCAGGTGACGGTCCCCTACTAGTTGACGGCCCTTCTTCACCAGGTCGATTCGAGGGCGGCGTAACAGGAGCGTTAGTATTGTCGTGGGTAGCAACATGTGCCACCACCACCTCCTCGAGTCCCTCCAGCTTCATATTTGCAAAAGTGACTCCTCTCCAGCTGCAAGTGATGCTGGTGCTGCTTGGTGTTCTTGCAACGTTGATGTCAGCGAAAACTTTGGGCATGCCCAGCTCGTCACGCCCCGTGATAATTGGGTCCGGATGCGACTCAAAAAGGACTGGCAAAAACGACCCAAACACGTTGATACCTTCGGTTGTGGTATACTTTACTCCATGAACGTAGAGTCCGAGACAAGTGTAACCGCCGCCCCCAAGCCACCCCAGCTGGCTGAACTCGGTGCACCGCAGCGTCGCCTCAACGACAGTTGCCGGCGATGCGAAGCTGAAGGCGTCTGTGGGGAACCACGTCCTCAGGTAAGTCCCCGACGTCTGGAATCGTACGGAATGCGTCACGAACTTAGCGTCGCGATCCGTCATGGGTCCAGTTCCGGCGTCTTGAGGACTTGGCATAGGCCCAAAGGAGAGGGGTGCACGACGATAGCATGTGCTTCCCAGGCGCGACCACAGATATTTCTTCAAAGCATGTTCAGTGTGGTCCCATTCGTCATGCCCAAAGTTGTACTGCGCGAATTCCATAACTACAAAAAATGTCAGAAGAGCTGCTCATTATGCCGCTTGGGGGGACCTCTTAACTCACTGTTGAAATCTCCACGCCGCTCATCGTCGAGATCAGCTCCGGCCAGCCTGGTGAATTCTTGAATTTTGTGCGCTCTGCCGTCTCTGATCTTCTCATACAAGGCCAGCCGTTCTGGAATGTCTGCAACAGCAGTGCCCTTGGGGAGGAGCGCAGAGAGGGAGCCAGCATCCTCAATGGCAATGCCTCCTAGGCGCAGTGTCAGTATGCTAAACCAAAAAGAAATTGTCCTGACTACTACTAATTCGCTGCACGAACCTCCTTGTCCCTGATCTGGCAAACCTGTTAGAACCGCCGTGCAGAGACCCTTCTTGGTCTTTTACTTACGAGGTAAGAACGGGTGAGCCGCATCGCCGAGCAGAGCCAACCTTCCAGTCACCCAGCGCGGTATTCGGTCCATGTCTAGGAGAGTCCAAGCTTTGAGTGCAGTTTCGTCTACCATTGCTAGCATGGTTTTGACCTTTGGGTCGAACTCTCGGAAAACGTCCAAAAGGGTTTGCTTGCTGCTCTCCCGACTCCAGTCTAGTTTCGCCGTGCCCGTTGGTTAGTTAGGATCTGCAACAGCTATCTCCTACTCCGAGAAAACTTACCGTGCAAAGTGGCGTCTGAGAGATTGCTGGGGTGGATGCAGACAAAGTTCATGACGGTATTATCATTGCAGGGGTACATCACGATTCTCCGATCGTTGCCATACCAGAGCGTCATAGTGCCCTCGTTTTCTGTAAAGGCTTGGGTCTCAGGGTTGGAGCGGATTGTCTCGTGTGGGATCATGAAGCGGAAGGCGCTCTTTCCCGATCCGAATGGTTTGATATCGAGGCCGGTGGCGGATTTTCTGGCAACGGACTGCGGATTTTAGGTAAGCTCTCCCGGTCGTCAAGACTCAAGATTTCGAACCGTGGGAATTTAAAATCAAACTGTGGGCAAGGAAGGGCATACGCTGACACCATCTGCCCCCAGCACCAAGTCCCCCGAGATCCAAGTGCCATCCTCCAGCGTTATTGTTGCGTTTTCCGCGTCAATGTCGACGACGCGGCAAGCTGTTTTTAGGACTGCTGGAGGGCCGGAGATTGCTGGATCGGTGGCTGTCTCCTTTAGCGCTTCGTGAAGTCGGATACGATGACACAGGAGCCATGACTACAAGACTGCTCGTCAGAAGAGCCTTTGGTGCAAAACGGTGATTGGTGAAACTTAACGTGTTGCCATATGGACAGTCCTTGTCGCAAGTCAACATTGATGCGCACAGCTCCAGTGTAGTCGTATTCCAGGATCTTATTTTAGTTCAGCAACGACTTTCTCAGAACTTGTGGGGGGGCAGGTAAATGCACACACTCTCTGCACTGGGTTGGCTCCAAAGGTTTCGGGGTATATTCCAAGCCTTCGCAGGATGCCATGGCAATTCGGGGCAATATGAATTGCCGCACCTGTTTCCCGGGGCAGCTCCGATCGCTCAAAAATCTATGCCTCCCTCAGTTGGGTTGCCGTGTGCTGAGTTGTCCAATAGCATGACATACCGTTACCTCGTGCCCCTGCTTGCGTAATCCGACAGCCGCCGTGAGACCGCCAATGCCTTTAAACGTCAGATAGGAAGGGGCGAACAAGAATTCGTTGGGATGGCTGGGTACCTGCGCCAACAATGAGGACTTTGAGAGGTCGGCCTGCTGTGTCCATGTTCACAACTCCTGACTGCTGAGAATTCGATGATCGGTCGTTGCTGGAGCAGAGAACAGAATGGGACAGCTTGGGTTGTCTCAACCTAAAAAAGACGATGCCCCTCGTTGGTGGGGGGCTTCAGGATCGGGTGTTCGGCTCCACATGGTCGTGCCCCTAACCGATGCAGCTTGGTACCTTAATTAAGGTACCTTGATTTAAATTCACACACTTTCGGTACAGGAGCCGTGTTTAACAGACAAGAGCTCTCAAGGCCAGAAGAGTGCGCCTCCAAAGGGACCGGAACTCGTGGTACCTGCGTCCAAGGCATTGTAACTTCGGGCGGCAGACAAGCTTGCTATCCGGAATCAACATGGCAAACAAATACAGCAGCCTTCTCGTCGTGGATGAGATATCGTTCGGTTACATCTTCGAGCAGAACGTGACTGTGCCACTTTGCAGCGGCGGCCGCATCCGCTGCAATGTGTATCGGCCCCGGGACTCGGGGCTGGTGCCTGCGCTCGTCACATACGGCCCGTACGGAAAAGATATTCACTACCAAGAGTGAGGCCCCTCGGACGACAAAACCCACCTCTCAACGGTTTCGGTGACTGACGTGCAACCCCTATCCAGCTTCCACCCCAAATCCTTCGCAGATGTGAATCCGCAGCACAAGTCTACTCATGCCGCGTGGGAAACGCCGGACCCCGGCTTCTGGACAAGTCATGGCTACGCCGTCATCCGTGCCGATGAACAAGGCCTGGGCCAGTCGCCAGGTTTTCTCGACACCATGTCTCGAGACACCAGCGAGGCGTTTTGCGAGGTCATCGAATGGGCGGCGGTACAGCCTTGGTCATCGGGCAAAGTCGGCCTTCTTGGAATCAGCTACTACGCCGGCAGTCAGTGGCGAGTGGCGGCGCGCCAACCCAAGGGTCTCTCGGCTATTGTGCCGTGGGAGGGCATGTCAGATTATTACCGGGATAGGTGTCGCCACGGCGGCATTCTGTCCAACGCCTTCATCCGCTTCTGGTGGGACAGACAGGTCGTGACGAACCAGTACGGCCTCGCTGGGCGGAACGCCCGCAACTGGGGTCCGGACACCATCGAGGGCGACCTTTCCGCCGAGGAGTTGGCGACAAACAGGCGAGACCAAACAATCGACACCCAGGTTCATCGTTTCCGCGATGAACCATACTACGCGTCCAAGGAGTACGACATGGGCGATATCCAAGTCCCACTCCTCTCTGTTGGTAATTGGGGCGGCATTTTACTTCACTTGCGCGGCAACATCGAGGGCTTCTTGCACGCCGGCTCCAAGTTCAAATACCTCCGCATGATTACCGGCCGGCATGACCTTCCGTTCTACTACGAGGAGGAGGTAGAGGTGCAGCGAAGTTTCCTCGACGCCTTCTTGAAGGGAGAAGACCGCGCTGGCTGGACCGAGGCCGGTAAAGTCTCTCCCGTAAGCCTGGTCCTTCGAAAGGGAAATGCGGGATTCAATGACGCCGCGAGGGAGAAGACATTGTTCTCCCGACGTGAGGAGAGCGAGTGGCCCCTATCTCGGACGCGGTACACCAAATACTTTCTTGGTCTTGATCGGAGTCTTGTAGTAGCAGGTTTGAACGAGAAACCAGACGGCGGCATTTCGGAGCGGGCAAAGCTGACGTATCGCGCGCTGGGCACGCTCGAAAATCCACAGTCTCTCACCTTCACGACGGCGCCATTTAAAGAGGAGACCGAGATCACAGGCCACGTGGTGGCGCACCTGCACGTCTCCATGAGCCCCGACCGAGGTGGCCCCACGCCCAGTGACATTGATTTATTCGTGACGCTGCGCCACATTGGGCCTGACGGCAATGAGGTCTTCTACACTGGTACCGCTGGAGACCCGGTGCCCCTGACCAAGGGCTGGCTGAGAGTCTCGCTGCGAAAGGTGAACAAGGACCATCCAAAGCATCGCGAGTGGCTTCCACACCGTGACTACACCAGCAAGGATGTGCTTCCCGTCATCCAAGGGGAGATATACGCCGTGGAAATTGAGATTTGGCCAACAAATGTCATTGTCGAGCAGGGCGGCAAGATTGCTTTCGAGGTGTCGTCTGGCGACACCCAGGGCTCCGGTATTTTCCTCCACGACAATCCCGTTGACAGGTTGGTAGATTGCTGCATCCAAAGCAGAACGGGGGATGGAAAGTGCTGACATTTTCTATCAGGTCGCCAGATGTGTTCCAGGGAGACAATCACATCCACTTTGGTCCAACCTATTCCAACTACATTGTCCTTCCACTCATTCCGAAACTGGCAGAAGAAGACCAAAACAGTGTCAGTTTTGCGGCGGGGGAAATCTCTTAGACCAAAACACACACACATCCATTCAAGTATGACGCCTTTTCATGCCAGCCAGTTAATTCAGTGTAGCTATCTACAGAATTATGCTGCTGTTCCCCAACATCTGTGGCCAGCGCCCAATGGTATACTGACTGTTGCACATGTTGGTGAGCTCCCACGTCTCCGCCTTCAGCTCCCCAAGCACACCCTCATCCTCTTCGTTGCCTGCCGCACCGGCCACAAACATGGCGGCCATGAAGTGGTCGTCTGTCGCATGAGCCTCCCGGTAAAGAGGGTGCTTCATCAGCCGCGTCATGGCCCGACGAAGCTTCGGTCCGCTGTTGTGCGTGATTACGTCCTCCACAGCCTGGCGGAACTCGAGAGCCCAGGGCTCCGGCGGCGTCTCCTGGGCAAAGTTGTCGCTGTATCGTAGCATGGGCAGCCAGCGGTTCCGGTACAGGTTATGAACGGCGCCGCCCGAGCCGATGATCAGGTAGCCCTCCCTCCTCAGGGGCCGGAGGGCTTGGCCGACCTTCATGTGAAAATGTGGATCGAAACGAGCGTTCATGGAAACGATGGCGGTGGGCGGGCAGCCGGCCGGGAACATGCGGATGAGAATCAGGTAGGTGTCATGGATCCAGTCAAACGTCGGGTTTCCGGACACGGCGAAGCCGGATGCCGCCAGCATCTCGATGCAGCGCTCCGAGAGGTCCAGACCGGGGTTGAGCTTGTAGTCGACGTACTTTGACGGATGGACGTAGGCGACAGGCGACTTGCCCGGACTGGGGTTGGTGGTCACCTCGATCTTGTCGCCCAGCGCATCCCAGTGGGCACCCTGTATCATTTTAGGTAGGTGCGGTATTGGGGGGGTTGGGGGGTTGGGAATTCCCACCATCATGATGACGCCCTTGACATTGTTGGCCAAGGCTTGGTCGCCAGCAGCCTTCCAGTAGTCGGCCGACTCGGAGGGCTCGCCAAGCATCATGGTCGAGCCATGGGAGAAAAAGTGCGCAGGAGTAAGTCTCGCTGCCAGCCATGGTCAACAGGTCTGTTCCCCATGCCTAACTTGGTGGGGGAGGGGGGGTGGGCGGACACTCACCCATTGTGTAAGGTAGGTACGGTAGCGGGAAGGAAATGGCGTTGGGGGTTATCGCGGGCAGATTCCATATTCGGCCCGGACGTTTGCATGGTGCATCTACATGTAAATGACGGCCCTCACAAGTCTAAGCTGCCCGCTTTACCGGGAGAGTGGACGCGGGACGCGGCTCTTTGCGACGGACCATGGCTGGGTCGATTCGGGAAGTGGACATGCGCACACGCCGCTCGCCTCGGGAAGGTGGGGGAGAATGCTCTCCCGCCCCGCCTACTCCCCGCCCCCAAGCTCTCCCCCAGAATACCTGTGACATCGTTCTCTCTCGTTCTCGGGTCGCATGGGCTGCGGTCCTCCACCGGGCATCCTATCTGACAATCGGGCGTCCAGCGACCATGAGCGACCCTGGGTCGGCTGCGCCTGCGAGCGATGCAGCCATGTTCCAGTGCGCCATGTGCAAAAGACACTACAAGCGGCTGGATCATCTCGCGCGCCACGTGCGATCGCGTGAGTATTCCGACCGTACCCGTACCCCCTTGCGCCAGATCCGATTCAGGGGTGATAACACGGGGGCTGGCCTAGATACACAATCGAAACCCTACAAGTGCCATCTCTGCCCCAAGGCCTTTGGACGAGCGTAAGGGTTCCCCGCCTCCCTGTTCCTCCTCTCCTTGCTGCCCGTTGCCTTGGACATGGACAGCTGAGGCCATACGCGGCAAATAGAGACCTGCTAAAGAGGCATCTTGCGGCGCACGAGTCGCCGTCCGGAACGACCAAGTCGTCGCTTGGCCGAACGCTACGAGATGTGCCAAGCCGAGTGTTGCAAGCATGCGCCCCATGCGCTGCTAATCACATTCGGTGCTCGGAGCAGAAGCCCTGCCGTCGATGCACAGAGAAGGACATCACCTGCGTTTGGAACAGCCTCGAGGGTACTGCCACCCCTGCTACGGCCGAGTCTTCAGCACCCTTCCAGCTCGGTTCTCTAGAACAGATTCAGCAAAAAGCATCAACTACCGGCGTAGATCTCTCAGAAGATACCTCAGACGGGCCTGTACTTCGTCCCCTAGACAATCATGGGTCTGGAGGCCACTTGGGCGTGGAGCCTTCCTCCCCTGAATCAGTGTTGGGTATGAGACTTTGACACCCCCATGAGGGTAATAAGTGCTCTAACTACTTTGTGTGACTGCTAGATTCATGTGTTGACATGCACGATGATCAAGGCGCACTACCTGCGCCTTGCTTCAATTTCCTTCCTGAGCAGTGGTCTGGCTTTGGATCCCAGGACCTCAGTTTGGACATGGACCTTAACGATGTGGACCTGCAATTCCTCGACGCTTACAACGCCAATATCCCTTTTGAGCTTTCGCCGAATCTTCAGCACGACTCGGACGACATGGCGGGTCAATACCCAGACGCCCCAGGGACCAGTCAGCGCGTTGCCAAGTGCACAGACGCCTTCAGACAAGCGTATTGGCGATTTCGACCAAACTCGCACGACCATGGGGCGGCCGAGGAGCATAATCTCTCGCTTCCCGCCGCCTTCGCTGACCCCGAGGCGCCCGAAACTATGATTCCCCTGCGAAGCCGTGTGACTCGCGCGAGGCTTGGCGCTGCTGCGCGTGACAATATCCTCACTTTTGTGGTGCAGAGCTGCCGACGCGACAACGTCTCCAAGGCCGTGGCCGCTTTCCCCTCTCTCGAGCTGCTGGATACCTTGGTTCAGTACTACTTAAGCTCGCCCGTAGCGCAAGCCGACTCCTTCTTGCATGCCGCAACTTTTGACCCCAACGACAAGCGCCCTGAGCTTGTCGCAGCCATGGCGGCCGGCGGGGCGGTGTTGACGGCAGATCCCGCTTTGACAAAACTAGGATATGCCATCCAAGAGTGCGTGCGAGTTGCAGTTCCCAAATTGGTGGGTTCGCCGCCCTCCCCCCCCCCTAACTGCTGTGTCGGCGTCGTGGCTGACTCCCCTGGTGATATTAGTGGGAAAGTGATAACACTCTTGTCCGGGACCTGGAACTGTCGCAAGCTTTCCTCATCACGCTGGAGATGGGTCTCTGGAGCGGATACGGTCGAAAGGTGGAAATCGCCGAGAGCTTTCTGCAGGTCCTGCTCACAATGCTCCGGCGGGATGGAAAACTCAGGCGGTCCAGCTACCCCGACATCAGCATTTCAGCGGCCGACGAAGGCGATGGACTGAGGAGCATATGGAGCGCATGGGTACGCCACGAGTCCTTTAAACGACTCAGCTTCCGCATGGTGCGACATGACACAAACTCGTCAATGGCGTTGCTTGTTAGTCCGCTGGTGTCGTACGCCGAAGTCTCACTCCCCTTCCCCGACGCAGCCGAGCTATGGTTGGCGCCAAACGTCGACGTGTGGAAATCTCTGTTTGCCTCGCGGACAAATGCTCAAAAGATCAACCTTGTCGACTACTTGGACGAGCCCGAAGTCCTTCGCGCTCACGGCGGTGCCTTGGACGTGGGCACCGCCCAATCGGCCTTCCTCTCGTGCGTCTGGAGGCTTTCGTGGGAGTTTATCCAGCTCAGATCGCTGCAGCGGGCGGCACCGCGCCGCTGGAACACCCTCATCATGGCCTCCCGGCAGGATGAACTGCTCAAGCTCGTCAAGCACTTCCAAATCAGTACATGGCCCCAGCTGCGCTCCACCGTGGACCTCGAAATGCAAGTGAATCATATTTTACTTCATCTCCACATGCCGCTCGAAGACATCCAGACTTTTGCCGGCACCGAAGGCCCTGAACAAGCCTCTGCTCTACATGCTAAAACTGCCGAGTGGGCCCGCAGCGAGGCTGCTAGGCACGCTGTTTACCATGCTGGCCAAGTTATCCGCGCCACAAAGGGGTTTCCGAGGTCCATGATTCAGGGGCCTGCTGCAGTCATGCTGTACCACGCTGGCTTGACCCTATGGGTGTACGGATTGCTCTCGGATCAGAACCCTTCCACCTCCAAATGGAGTGGTATTCCTTCTTCTTCTTCTTCTTCTAGCGTTACAGCCGCTCACGCTGTGTGGCTGGAGGAGCCGGACAGCCTAGGCATGCAGCGATTTACACAGTTTGGAAGCGGGAGCCCCTACATCCGCGGCGTTGTACCCGCGCAGGATTCGCAAGCGTCCCCAGTTGACGTTTTTCTCCATCATCCTGAAAAGGTGGCTGCAGTTGTGCTTGATATCCTCCGGCATAACCATGAGGACATGCCAAGGCCGCCGCTTGTTGACTGCTTGATTCAGCTCATAACTGCTGTACAACAATCATCATGGAGGGCATTGGAGGTGGCGGTATGACATCAGTGTTGTGGGCGCACCTGCGGGAACGGGCGCCGGAGTCTGAAACTTGTACACAATCCAATGGTAGCAGCTATTGTCAACATTCCAACACTCCTATTGCACCACACACTGAGATTTCTTGCCCTTTGCCCCCCAACAATCAGATTCCCCCGTGCTCGGGGGCGAAACCTGGTACCTCTCGATTCTGTCTGCCAACGCGGAATATCCATGACGCCGAGCCCTTTCCGAGGCGGTAGAACATCCTAAGGCCACAAATCGCCGGGTGCGATCATTGCGTGCGCGAAATTGCAAGAGGAGATAGACCATCGGGCTGTCCCCGCAGTTTGTTTGATGCTGCTTCGCCACTTTGCGGCACAGAACCCAGATAAGTACCAAGGTCTTCGGTAGGTAAGGTATCTTTTCAGGCACAGCGGGCCCCTGTTACGATCGGGAGGCCAGCTAATCTTAGATGTGCATGCAGACGAGATTGGATTGTGGGGCAGCACATGGCAAGCAGGATCTGCCGGCGATCGCCAGTCCAGAGCTCTGGCACATGACAGCCCACCAACGTCAGCAGAGAGAGGATGCACTCCACAACCCCCAAAATATACGGCATCTTGGTACCTACCTTAGTATTTTATGCGCCAAGGTGTAGGACCTAACGGTCGCTGATGGTACCGAAGGTAGCGAGCCATGGGGCGACCCGACAAGCCCCACCAACCGGTCCGGCCGGCCGCCACAAAGATCTCTTTCGGTTGCGGTGAGGTTGACCTGTTCGTCCGAGTCAACGTGACCGTTTGATTGCTAATGAAGTTCAAGGCCCGGAAGGAGCACCTGGCAGCATTTGGCAGGCAGTTGGCTCCACCACTCAGCGGAAGTATTTTGGGTAGTTGTACGCGCGCAGCCGGTTTCCATGTCCCCTCAATCGAGCATCCTCAGCAGCGCCTTTCATGAAGAGGGCGGGAATGGAATGAAAGAGGAGGACCTGATGAAATAGTCACGATAATTTCGCGTCGTTTCAGCCCCGACTGCAGTTTTGCTCGTGATAGACGTATGTGTTCGCACTCTCCCGATGCGATATAGCGTCAGGGTCGGACCCAATGCCACGCTAGGAAGGTGCCGTTTTCCCCTGATAACCGTGCCTCTTGCCACCCTCCATCGGGAAGCCCAAGACCTCGATGGTACCTCAATCATGGGAAGCGACCCGCCAATTCCGGAGGAACCCACCGCACAGAGACGGCACGATGAGGATTAAAGTGACGGCATTCCACGCGCCGTTGAGCGTGTCCTTTCCAACAGCGTTGCCGCCCTTCCAACGACAATCATGATCTCGGCAAAGCTGCTCGCCCTTGTGGGCGCACTCGCCCTCGATGCGGTGCACGCCCTCCCTGGCCACCTCAGCGCCCGCGAGGTACTCGAACGCGGGTGCAGCGGCTGGGGGTGCCTTCAACCCAGATCCAACACTCCCCTCTGGATCCGAGAGGACGCCGTCATCGACGATAATTCTTTGAAAGTGCTGGAGTCTCTCGTGCCATCGGCCACCGACAGTGACGATGGCGAGTGCCCGGCCGAAACCTCGGAGGTGCCTGTCGTTTCCTCCACTCCTCCTCCGGTCCCCTCCACCACCGAGGCCCCGGCTTCGTCCACAACCGAAAACGAGGAGTGCCCTGCCGAAACCTCGGAGGAGCCCGCCTCGTCCACTCTCCCTCCGGTGACAACCTCTGAGCCTCCGGTCCTCTCCTCGACACAGCCGCCTGCCTCATCCACCACCGAGGATGAGGAATGCCCGGCCGAGACCTCGGAGGAGCCGTCTGCTTCCGTCACATCTGCCCCAGTGACGACAGAACCCCCCGTTGCCTCTTCCACCGGGTCACCCGCGTCCTCGACCACCGAGGACGAGGAGTGCCCGGCCGAGACCTCTGAAGCTCCCGTCTCCTCCCCAGCCCCGGCCAGCTCCACCATTGCTTCTGCCTCCGCCCCCGCCTCTTCAAGCAGCAGCAGCACCGGAGCTCAGTCATCCTCTGAAGTGCTGTCCTCTACAATCTCCTCCGCCCCCGTCTCCTCAACAACCGACGGATCATGGATCACCACCACCATCGTCACGGATGGTGTTACGATCACCACAACGTATTGCCCTGACACAACGACCACTCCCGAAGTTTCTGCCACTCACAAGTCTTCCATCTGGATTACAACCACCATCGTCACGGATGGTGTCACCATTACCACCACGTATTGCCCGGAGACTACTACCGATGGAAAGCCGTGGACTACGGTGACCACCAAGCCGACTGCAACTGGCGGTGCTACTAAGCCGCCTAAGCCTCCGGTCACCGAGGGGCCTGGGGGGCCTGGAAAGCCTGATGGTCCGGGCAAGCCTCATGGCCCGGGTAAGCCTGATGGCCCAGATAAGCCCGATGGTCCGGGTAAGCCTGACGGACCCACCAAGCCTGATGGACCTGGAAAGCCCGATGGCACACCAAACAAGCCTGACGGTAACCAGCCCGAGGGACCGGAGAAGGTCCCCGTGCTCGTGCCTGGAACTGCAGCAACAACAGCAGCACCTCAGGGTGGAAAGCCCGCGCCTTCGAGCGGCCTTACTCCTACCTCGGGCCCTCCCAGGCCTGTCTTCACTGCGGGTGCTTCTCTTGGAAAGCAAATCGGCGTCAGCTCCATCTTTGCTGGTGCTGTTGCTCTGATGGCGCTGTTGTAATCGACGTCTGAGAGATTTTGGTGTTAACTTCTTTTGTGGTTATTTAGAGGCTTGGATTGGGGACTTGGATTTAATGATAAATTTAATGTTTTTCATGATTGGAGCTTTTGTACCAAGCGTGTGATGGTTGCCAGCGCTATCTCTTGAAATGCTTCTTCTCGATGACGCGAAACGCAGCATATAAAACGGCCGAAAGGCCAAAAGCCAACTCAAGTCCCAAATCGCCGCCAACCAAGGCCCCAATCGGTCCCGTCCACCATTCCTGCGTCATGCCCAAGACACAGCCCGCAACACCAAATCCAAACGCACCCAGGACAGCCAACCTAACGGGCAACTTTCCTAGCGTGTCGTAATCTTCGGGCCGATACCCCTTAATCCCTCTCCAGAAGACAAAATGCTCCGTCAGCGCAATCCCCTCATAGATCACCAGCCAGTACACCGTGGTGACCAGGAATATCTCTAACCAGGTGGAAAAGTTATCATACACCGGGATACCAACACTAACCGCGACGCAAATCCCCAGCACCGTCCAGACAACACGCGGCACACAGGCCATTAATCACGCCAGGACTTACATCCCGAACAACACCAAGTACACATTCGGACAGTTGTTGGCGATAATGCCTAATACCAGCATGGCGAGACAAAACCGCCCAAAGTGCCCAAGCCGCAGGATAAGCACTTCCCCCAGCAGTCCACCAGCGCCTGCCTCTTCCCATACCTACGCAAAGCTATCGACGCTAGCGGCTGCGGTGCCGATGGCTACGCCGAGAGACTCCAGAAAAGGCAGTGGGAAGAGGAGGCCACCGAAGGATCAGAGGAAGACGGTTTTCCAAGGCGACGTCAGGGGCTGGTACACGGTGTAATCAGATGCATACACGTAAAGACCCGTCGCCGCGGCGAATACAGTGCTGCCGAATAACAAAACGCGACCTGCCTCATCCGGACCAGAGTTAAGAGGCAGGAGACTGTTAAAGTGGCCCGAGTACGCAAATTCCCCAAGAACGATCAGGTAAATGATAAAGATAGGGATCCACGCCCATTATTAATAGTTATACACGGCCTTATATCCAAGCCCGCAGACCAGGAGGGTGATATGGGCGATAACGAGGATTCCCACCCAGCCGGGCATGTTGGGGTTAATGGCGTGGAAGAGCTAGGCGCTAAGAACAATTTACACGGTGGACCAGCCCAGGCAGCTAAGGACGTTGAAGAATGCGTTTATGCCATCATGCGAGTTTGTTAGGCCCAGGCAGCGGAGGTGGGTATTGGGGAGTAGGGGGGAGACTTACACAGCTTCACGCTGTACCATCCAAAGTAGAACCTCGAAAGGGCTAACTGTCGGAGGCCAAAGACCGGCCCAAAGGTCGAGAAGAACGATGTAGGCAGGACGCCAAGGATATTGAAGAACATGATAACCAGCTCCAAGTCCACCCCAGCCCAAACACCGGTTATGCGAGCGCACCGACCACAAAGCATGCCACAGCCATGTTTGAAGAGAGCCACTATCGACAAAATGTCAGAACCGAGCCCGACATCATCACAACAGGGAAAACCTACCACAGTGCCAACCTTGCTCATACCCGTGTCGGTTCATTCCCCAGGGGTGTCCGGGACGCGCTCGATCCCTCGCTTCTCGACACGCCTCCGACATCGCTGTCGCTGCCTCCGCCAAGGGCTCGTTCCTCGTCCACATCGTACACGTCCAGCTTTGCGCTCCCGTTCTTGGGAGTTTCCATCGCTGCGTCGACTCGTCAATGGATGACAAAATGGGAATGTTAAATGCTGTGAGAAATTAGATGCAAATCTGGGAACCACTCTCATAAATAGGGTACCTCAATCACCACCTACAGACAACCTCCCACCTGTAATATTGAATAGGTAGGCAGTCTTCCCGCTCTATCTCCTGCAGTGCTACCTTGGCGCGCAGAAATCGGGGGCGATTCGACTACTCGCAGTGCGAGATCGCTGGGCATATCGAAGTCTGAGGAAGACGTGGGTGGCAATGGCGGAATACCACCACCTAGGTATGCAAATGCAAGCCACTGTTCCAGCCGTGCGGGATATCATAGGCTCGTCTCGCGAATCATGTCGCTCTGCGCAAATTACGTAAATATTTCCCGCACAATGCGTGGTTGGGAGATTTTGGAAGTCTTGTCTTCAGAGCGAGGTCAATTGTAGGCTGGCAGGAAACGGTGCAAATTATACTTTAGCTACGTTGTTGCACGGAACTTGAACAACTCGGGGAATAACCTCCCCACTAAGATGAGAAGACGATATCAACAATGGCAACGACGCTCTCTCCATCTCATTGGCATCATGTTCTTTCCGTTCACAATCAGCAAGACAATTTAATTTTGTCGTAATTAGTAGATAGTTTGTTTGATTGAACAATGCTAGTTTCAGGGTCCCGATGCCCCCCCGCCATAAAAGGTGACGACGCCACAAGGCCCTGCCTTGGAGTGTCGAGCCAAACATCAATGTCCCCTGGCAGCTCGAGGTTTAACCAGCGTGAAAGGAGCCCAATGCATTTGCTCGTATACTGTTGAGGAAACTCCTTGTACCTCGTTACCAGCTCCTGAGTAAAGGGTAAGAATGTATGGGTATGGTCTCGTGACTGACGGTCTCACTTCCTCAATGGTTCTCCCCTTAGCAGTTGGTAGTACACTGACTACATTACCTGCATAATGTATAAGGTGACGAATCTGCATCGCTCTAGTTACCAGCCATCACCTCGCCCCCCAGATCCATCTACATCCACCCCTTCCTACTCGTAACTCTCTCCGGCCTCTCCCCCCTAAACTCTGGATGTCCCGGCCTCGTCATACATTCCCCCTCCCCCTCTCCACACTTAACATGCGCCCCCACACACGGCACACAATGCGGCAACTGGTCGCCATAAAGACACGGCTCCGCCAACATCTCCGTCCAAAAGTCATCCGTCCCATACCAGCACAACCTTCCCATGTGCTCGCGATCTCCCCTCTGCGGACCAGCGAAGCAGTACCATAGCCCTGCCTCCCCTTCATTCTCGCGCCACTGGCACTGCTGGTTTGCACAGCCGGTTCCCCAGGATTTGGTTTCGCATTTTGGGGCGGGGGTCCAGTCTGCGTCGAGGACGCAGTCGCCGCAGCCGGGGAAGTCGGTGAAGGAGTAGCCTGGACGGAGGTGCGAGGGGGCGGGGGTGTGGATGAGGTAGGTGTCGAAGCGAGTGGTGGTATCTGTGACAGTGAAGATGGTGGAGCCGGTGGAGAAGGGGGTGAAGGAGTAGATGGTGCTGGTGGCTTTGGTAATGGCGGTCTGGGTGATGGTTTCGGGGTAGGTTGTGGGGAGAGAGGGGTGTGGTTCGAGGATGGTGATGTCTTGTTCGATGAAGGTGTAGGTGAAGACTGGGAGGGCGAATGGGCCTGGCGGTGGGATTTGGAGGGTTGCTTTTGAGGTGAATGTGGTTGTTGTGGGATACTTGGCTCGGGGGCGTGTGGTTGCGCCGAGTGAGGCGGCGACGATGCTGAGGAGGAATAAGGGGAGTATCATTTTGCAAGATGATTGAACGAAACGAAAGACAGAGGAGGCAGAGGCTGGGACAAACTAAAAGGGCCTGAGCAGACATTATCAGTGAGACGGCCGGCTAATTGGATTGCAAGGCCTCGTCATAGGACGGCCGTCCTGTGTTCCATTGCAGCGGGTAATACGAAAGTGCCTATTAGGAAATGGCTCCTTCTCATATTTCTTACTATACAACTAATAGTTAGCCTACGTAGGCTCTAGCCATAATGTAAGTGAGTCTTTCAAGCTTTCAACTAGTTTTACAGCGTCCTGCGAATCCCCATCGCCGTACATAACAGACCGCCCAAAGCTCTCACAGTGTTGATCTAAGTAATTATTCTCATTCACCTAGCATTCCTTTCCAATCTTACAGCGCGTCTGTATTAGTCGCAAATTCAAAGATCAGCCACCTTAGCCTTCTTCTCTCCTGCCTTTATCTCTCCTGTCTTCGGTGGAGCAGCCGGGTATCTTGACACCTCCTTTTCATGCTCTAGCGTACCAAGCACCTCCACCTCAGTTTTGTCGTATTCGCGATGCGCGACGATACGGTCGCAATTGCCGCAGTGGTGGTCAACATTGTAGTACATCTTGTACCAACACGGCACAAATGTCCCGAACAACGTTGTGAGGCAAAGCGCCGTGCCGACCATACTAGAGTGGTATCAGCTTAAATCCTCAACATGTGATGGTACCATAGCAATTGCAACTTGTTGACTTACTATGTCATCTTGGATGGCTTTCTCTCAACCCTGGTCTCGACACGCCGTCGACAAAAGGGACAGTCGACCCAATCCGACTGGTCCCCGAGTAGCCGCAGAGGTGTAACAGTGGTGATGGCCCCCGTTTTATCCGCGCTCATGGGAGATGTCACGGGTTGATATCCATCTGTGATGCTCATCGGCTGTTCCGTGGGGGTTGCCGGGTATTTCGGTAGGTCACTGTCGACATTAGAGATCTCGTCGCGGTCCTTTGCGGCCAATACTTTCTTGTCTCCGCCCACCGGACTCTTCGGCAACCCCGAGTCGGCGCGCTTTGCAGCTTCGGGGAGATCAGCTGCGTCGCTGACAGCTTCAGGGGCGTCTTGACTTTTGTCTGTGGTGACAGCCTCCGGGAGATGGGAAGAGTCCGCCCTCTTCGGCGGAATGGCAGGACTAGTGCCATTTATTAGCGCCTCATACATCGGAAGTTTCATTTTTCTTCTTTTCTCTCCAAAAATAGACAAATGCTCCCTCGCTCACCTTTTTTCGTCGCGTTCTGAACGCCCTGACGCACGTGCCTCGGGGGGCGGTGCCTGGTAAAAAATCTTCTCTTCAGAATCCGGGGTCAAGATCTGGTTAGCTTTATCGGCCACATTGCTGCTTTCCACTAGGTCGCTGGGCGCGTGTTCTGCCCAAGAAGTACTCATGATGATGCTCGCCCGTGACGGGTCATGCCATGCGCCGAGCAAGAAGGGACGAGAAAGAGGGGAAACCTGGCCGACACGATTCATTTTAAAGCGGCGATCATTTCGCGACGGTGGACAAGGATTTAGTTCCCTGCTGGTAAGCCCCTGCTCCTGTGCTGCTGATTGGGTTGTTCGGTCTGCACAGGCGTTTCGAGTGCGTTGGAACACGCGTTCTAACTACTCTGGTTTTCCGTTCCTCGTTGCCTGCAGGAAGGGTTCGTTTCCTGGAATGGAGCTGTTGTGAGCCTTAAAAAAAAAAACTGAGGTTCAGCAAATTTGAAGGCATCAACCATTCAGCTTCAATTATCTCTCGGTTTCAAATGTGACCCACAAAAGGGACTGCATCAACCCCATCGCCACACTTGATCCCAAAGAGCTCATGACGGGATCCAAAGAAACTTTTTGATGTCGATGTATACGTAGGTTACCAATCGTATCCGCGCGTCCATTTCCACCATCAATCTAGACCGACGAATAATCGCACAGAGCTGAGAAGGAAAAAGAGAAATTGGGATCTATGTCACTGCAGCGATTGGCTTGTGTGACGTGAGGCGTTGCTAAATCGAGACTTCCGTTCATAGGCGCGTTAAGTGGTAGAACTAGCATTCTCCTTCAGGGCTAAAATTGCAGTGATGGGCGCGTGTGACGGTGACATGAGGCAGCGTGATAAATCAAGTACAAGCTAGTTACATGGTGAGAGTCAGCCCTCTCTTTCAGGGCTAAAAGTGCAGTCACCAACATTCAAACGCTGAAAAATCACAGCTCGTATACCAGGGCAACAATGGAAGCGCACTCGGGCAAGGTGCATCCGCTGGTGCACGCTGGCATGCCAAAGCTGAGGTTGCTTCGGGCCAATGTTACGATGACGCTCTTCTCCTAGTACGGCAGATCTTAGTCCAAATACCTACCTGCGCATGTGTACGTGGGTGCGCTGGTGGCCAGGCAACTGCCTTAACCGATGTGGGCCTCGCTCTGCTCAGTATGTTTTTTTCTGACCGTGGAAATGACCCCGGTTATATGACGTGTGCGGAACTTATGTGCCCGGTTTTGGCTCAGTTCAGGATCCAATTAGATGTGCATCTTCCAGCATGCAAGGCAGCTGCGGCTCGGTGGGATTCTGGTTCCTACACGCATTCCGTCAACTGCGCACCATGCGACCAGTTGGGTGCTTATGGGTGCCTGACAAACGGAAGTAGAAAAGCACTGTACCTTAAAGTTATATACCTCCCTTACCTCACCCTTACTTCGGCTCTATCATTTCGTAAGTCGCGGCTCCTCGCGACACACCAGTGCAGACAGGAACGGTGAGATTGGTTGGTCAACGAAGGAAAGAATGCTCTCCTCGGACAACAATCGCACCTTCGTCCACTTCCCCAGGGCCACAAAGCTAATCTCAGACAGCCACGAAGATTGATTCAATCTCGTGTTTCTACAGCCATCTGCGAGATGACACCAATGTCGCGCCCACCGTCCTTCCTAGGCGTTCCCTTAGAGGTGCGAGCCATGATCATTTTACAGGTCGTCCTGGCCCTGCAATCCGCTCCTCCTAGCCCAGGCGAGCTCCATGGCCAGTCTCGCCGAGCACTCGACAAGACAGCCACAGGCGCAGGGCAAGAGACTCATCGCGTGCTGTTCCAAGCTGGTCCCGCCGAAAACCCCGCACTGTCTCTGCTCCTCACCAACCACCAGCTGCATGCAGAGACGCTCGACACTGTGCGGCGCGCCTTTGCCGAGACCACGCCCAGCTACACAATGGACATCGTTTACCTCAAGGACCAGACGCTCTGGCCAACCTGGCTCTCCGTTCCGTTGCGCGCCTCACACGTCGATACGGTGCACGCCCAATTCCGCATCTTCGATTGCCCCGACGACCTGCGCCTCAAAGAGCCACCAAGGGGCATGTTCAGTGGGGGTTGCGGTGGTCCTCCCCCTATTTCCTGGCCCTTCTACCATCTTCTGGTTGGCTCCATCGTTTCTGGGAGCCACGGACCGTGCGGGCTGCCATTCACCATGAAGCGGCTGGTGTTGGACTTTCCGCCGGCCACCGAGGACGACCTCCTGCCGCTAGGCCGAGTCGTAGAGACGCGCTGGAGTCACAGCCCAGACGAGATATGGGAGGAAGTATTTGATTACTTCAGCCTGGATGATGCGTTCAACGCCCAGTGCTTGGACAATCCCCGACTGGAGCCCGCCGCCCGGTTGATTCGCTTTGTCCACAATATGCTCGAGTTCCTCGCCCGGTTAACATCGGATGGATTTTTTTACGGCAGGTATCTACATGAGAATATCGGCATCATCGAGCTGCGCTTGGACGGCGAGGTGTACAAGACTTTGGATCTGGGGTATCATTTGGCAAACGTGCGGAGATGGGGGAGCGATTCTGAGAGCTTCGGTCGCCGACAATGGTACGAAAACTTCCTACCGTGGGAGTCTGGGGTGAAGGCGAGGAGGAGAGAGCTGGGCATGCCAGTGCAGGGCCAGTGACGGTAGTACGGTCTCGGAGCGGGATTTGGACCTATATATATCCTCAATCTAGCTATAAGCAGCTGTATGCACTATCGCCGTCCAAGCCATTGGCTAGATACCCCTTGGCGAACGCCTCTGCCTATCTCTGATTTCTTTGGCTGGCTGTTGTTGCATTAAACTTCCGAGACTGGAGACCGGATGGTCAACATTGACGCCTGACCCCGCTCGAGCTGAAAGTCCAGGCCGCAAAAGACCTTCCTTGGCCAGCACCCTTGCATTTTCACCCCAACATAAAACGGACAACCATCCATGTTTTGCAACAGTCCACAGCCTCCGTCGTAGTGGCAGTTATTCGGCTTTGGATTCAGCAACAATGACCCCAACTCCGGTCGTCCCACCGGCCCCCGCAAACTTCCCCGCCTTCCCCCGTCTCCCAGCCGATATCCGCCAAGAAATCTGGCGCTCCGCATCCACCGCCCCCTCCACCACCACCGTCCCCGGAGTCTGTATCCTCACCCTCGCCATCCCCATCGGCTCGCCCCTCGGACGCGCCCAACACGCCCCCCTGGTAGTGCACACCCGTCGCAACCCCTCCCTCCTCGGCACCTCCACCGAAGCCTACGACATCACCGCCTCCTCTGCGCCCCCTCCACCGCGCCCGTTCAATCCCGAGATTGACACGCTGTTTCTCGGGCCCAGCGAGTTTATCTACTTTACGGACCATCTCACGAGGCGCGATGAGGCGGAGATTCCGTGGTTCCCCGAGATTAGACACCTTGCGTTGACGCTGACGGTCGTGGAGAGGGGGATGGCGCTGCCGATGGCGATGATGGATTTGCATAGGTTGGAGACGGTGGGGGTGGTTTATCCTGGTGGGGAGGG
>Ga0247760_1000200_pt1 | contig 67541 bp, 80 predicted proteins | sample UWRJL171409R4_FD_179936 | JGI IMG/M metagenome (GOLD analysis project Ga0247760, IMG submission 179936) | Plant litter microbial communities from Arlington Agricultural Research Station in Wisconsin, United States - UWRJ-L171-409R-4 | ecosystem: Environmental > Terrestrial > Plant litter >... | reverse complement strand
GGGGGGCTTTGCAAGCTAGGTTGACATACGACAGAAAGGAAAATGCACCAGTCCGATATGCTCAGGGCACGTATTATGACCCCTCGGGTGTAAAAGCGCAGGCCCACGAATATGGCGGCGATGACCCAACAAAGAATACTCGCAGCGTACAGGTTTACTTTGAGGTTGTCGTGGGGGACCGTCGCAGGGTCTGGAGGTAGCGCAAATCCAGGCGGTGGAGGAGGTGGAGGAGAAAGCGGCGATGTTCCGTTTGCTGGCGGGGCCGCTCCGGACGTCGGCGGTGAGTCGCTCATGTTGTGGTTGGCACCAACTTGCGCTGAAATATCGGGCGATGTGAAGTCGAGATCTTTAACCCGGAACCCTAACTCTGTCTTAATTAACGCACCACGTCATCGGGTTCTTCGCGGGAGACCCGTCGCGACGGGTACTGTGCCGCCTAAGAAATTGGCGTAGCAGGTAGATTGGCAAAAGGGGATCGATGATGCAAATGCGAGTTTTGGGAGTAGCAGGAACAGACAGGGCAAAGTTCGCCCCAAATAACCAAAAATTCTTAGCGGGTATCATATCTAAACTGACACGGCAGCTGCCGGCATGAACCTCGCGCAGAGGCGGGCTGCTCACTGCGTTCCTTCCCTCAAGCAAGCCCAGCTAAGGCGAGCGACGGGAGGCGGGTGCCGGGTGACTGAGAGGACAGGGGGCGGGAGTCAATGCAGCGGCACACAAATGGGGGGCAGGGGACGGCATCCGTGACGCCCGGCCAAGATCTTCCCGTGGTCTTCCTTCGCTCACTTCTTCTGCCCAGGGGGTTGAGGAATTCTCTGTGAAAAGTTCGGAAGCTTCCCGTGTGCTTTGTCGGCGATTTGGCGCTAGTTTTGCGTGCCGAGCGGCACTCAAGTCTTGACCGTTAGCAGTCAGAAGCAATCGCGAGACATTCGGGCGTTGGGAAGGGACCAACGCGTGCAAAAGTAGAACTTGTCTTCATCTAGCATCAGGTTTTGGATGCTACCCGCAGGCTCATGCATTTCCCCGGATCCTACATGTATTGCCGTCGTTCGATCTTGACACCCACACTGACTGAAAAGGTTGGTGAGCACTAGAACCCTTCTGGACAACAGGAGCAAAGTCGCGCTTGGCCCATCATGGAAGATAAGATCGCCAATCGACCACCAAAAACATCTGCAGGACGCTCAGGCCAACCAGCCTTACCTCGACCGAGCGGCCCCCATTCCTCTTCGCTCAAGGGCAGACTTCCCCAATCGATTGCCTCTGCGACTGCTGCGCAACGAACTGCCGTTGTTGCCATAAGCCCCGATGCGCGGGAGGCGGTAAATCGCAGCGCATTGATGTTTGCAAACCGCTCCAGCGCATGAGGGCGTGCGGTGAAGATGCAGCTGCGTGGTTGACAGCTGCCACTCGGCGCCCTGGGGTCCGAGCTGCTTTGCGTTCCCAAGCAGACGCGGAAGCGGCCCCGGTAAGCTGCCCACCTCAGCCCAGGTTCCCGCCGTTGGGGGCGTTGGTGCTACAACGTTGGATCCGAGGGCCATCACGGTTCGACAGACAGCTGCGCCGATCCACAGACAATCCCCATCGCAACACCCACCGCACGCGAGATGTGAAAGACGAGATTTGAGGTTCCCACGCGGAGACCTAGGTCCCTTGTGTTTGGAATTCGATGAACGAAGGTGCCGAATTGGGTGGGACGAACCAACCTTTTGCATCGATGTCGTCGAATAGAGTTGCCCCTCCATCCCGTCTCGCTCGTGCGCTGCAGGACGATGCTGCAGCGCACTGACCACAGTACGGCACCGACGGCCGAAGACGACACCTAGCGCTGAAAACGGTGAGCGACGACAGCGGCCCTTCGGCGTGGAGAAGACATGATGGCGCACCGGTGCGAAGGCATCGTGATGGGCCATGTGATAGCGCGATGTGACACAGTTATAGCCACATTCGACCCGACCAGGCTTGACACCAGGTGTCCGGAATCTCGCTACATTATCCCCCGAGCGCCCAGACGAGCCTCCAGCTGGAATTGCTGCGCAGCGCCGTAAATCACTTGAGCGGAGCAAAGCGGCCTTCCAGCATGCTCGGCAGCCAAGATGAGCTGAAAACGAAGTGGACAGAATCTGAAGGATGCGAGCTATTTTGCGCCGCAGACGCCAACTTGCATCACTGCAGGCCGAAACCTGGTTATTGGCAACCAGTCATTGCACTGTAATAGAACCAAAACGGGAAGATGACTTGGGTCAAATCGACAGTCCCAGACGCCCGTCAAATGACAGGGACCTCCAGGCAAAAAATAGTTCAGCAAACGGCAACACGGGATCTCGGATTCCAAAAGGATTTTCACAGAACCTCCATTCCACTGCCCCGGTACCGCTTAACTGGGCGAGTTTGGCAGTTGGGTCGACACCAAACTTGGGTTTTTCCTGGCCTTTGGATGCAGCGAGATGGATCGGATTTCGCGGCTTTGGTGTCGGCTCAATCTTGCCCGTGAGCCGTCGCTGCTCGGGAAAGACACGGCTCGCTTACAGCATTGTCCAGTCCCCGAGGACACACTGCCCGAGCGGTGCGCAACAAATAAGTCGCCCGTTAATCGAGACGCAGATACAACACCGAGGCACTGGTACGCTCATTTGCAGCATCTCGATGATCTAATGTTAGGATGAAAGTTTAGGGAGCAGTGGATATTGGCGTCGCCAAAGCCACTCATTTGTCCAATTAATGCGCCAGCCCTCACACTGTGTATGAGACGGGTTCACGGTGGTCTGGAAGCAGACAGGAAGTCATTTTACCCCAAAGCAGAATTTCTGCAACATTAATGGACTCCTTTTCTGGGCTGGGGAGACTGAAAGTTGGGATGAAATGATCGCTGAAACAGAACGGCTCTGTGATTGAATATCCAGAGGACATGCATGGCTGGTCGGCGATCTGATACTCAGCTGCGCCGGGCACCAAATCCGCGCATCCGAACTGCCGAGATTGCGGAGCGATGTCACGGGGCAGAATAATGTCCATCATCAATGCCAACCACACCAACCTGATTCAATGCCCACCTCAAGCCTCGACACGGAGAAAGGAACCTCAGGTAAACATCAACAAGGCCGAGTTGGTTGTCTGTACACCATATTGACGCGAGACGCCTTGAAACCGGGACACCGAACGAGAGTGTGTGTCAATAACTTTGGGTATTACTGTCATGCACAGTCATCAACACCGGGGAGCTCCCGGAGACGAGTCCAATGCATGAGATGGTGGTTTAGTGGCCCTGACAACTACCCGAGTTGAGGAGGCGTTGTCCCCTTGACATTGCGTCTTGGGCTGAGCGAGCTAGCGTGGGGGGCAGACTTTCGGGTTTGAAGAATGATATTTCTCCAGGGAACGTCTCCCTCGCACACTTCGCAAATTCAGTCGCATTGGCAACCTTGCGGCCAAAAGAGCTAGACTCGGGTGATTAAAGGTATACTGTAGACTCTATTGGCATCGCGAAAGGCCCTGCCCGCACCGGAGGAGGGCTTGATTACGTCAGAATAGGCCGTCAATCTCATCACCAACAGACTTGAAGCAGCGCAATCCAACCGACTCGTCCCTCAGCTTTGCAGCCACCTGCCAGTACCTCGCCTCATCGAGTACCAGCTCTACAGCTTTCTGTACCTCCTCTGCCCACGGACCCGGCGGTCCCAGGTTTAGCCCGACTCCACTCCGTTCGATCCGCCTCGCGTTTTCGACTTTGTCCATTCCCTCTCCCGCAACAACCATCGGTACGCCATGCGCTATCCCGTGTTGGACCGCACCATATCCGCCGTTATGAACCCACGCGCTCGCATACGGTAGGACGGCGTCGTAGTGAAGATAATCAGTAACACGCGCGTTCTCTGGCACTGCGAAATCCTCGGGCAACACAGCCCCCTTTCTACCCAAGATGGCGACGACCAGAACATCGGCTGGTCTTCCAGCCATACCTCGTAAGGTAGGAAGAATCAAGTCGTTTGGGTCCACCTCTACCGTGCCTTGGGCAACAACCACGATTTTCTTCTCCATTTCTCTTGCTCCCTTCACCTCATCCCACCACGCCGGCAAGTTCGCCCACCCGCCTACTGGTTCCTCCGCTGGCGGAAGTACGCCCAGAAACTTAAAGCCCTCAGGCCAATCAAGCCGCGGGTAGAACCATCCTGGCACTCCGAGCTGCAAAATCTTCTCATGGCACGTATAATTCTGCCCGCTCAGAAACGCCCCTTCCAGACCGCCCTCCAACACCGCACCAGCTTCGCGTAACGCCCTCTCCATCCTCTTCTTCAACCCTCCCGTACACACCTCCCACCTGCGCCAGGCCTCCTCTCTGCCCTCCTTCTCACCCTCTCCTCCTTTCCCTTCCTCCTCAACAAAAAAAGCAGGGACATCCCTGCTCCTAACAAACGGCACCGTCACACTCAACGCCACCATTCTGGGCCTCTCCATCCCCTCAGGCAATTCCGCGCCATAAAACAACGGCATGATACCAAAGAACATCGCCTCCGCCACCACAATCACCTTCCGCGCCGGCTCCCGCGCATACACCTCCTTCAGCGCCGTGACCACACTCCGCCACTCATCCGGGATCGGGTCAATCCATGTCCGCTCGAGATCTATCCACCCGCGCCGCTGCCAGGGGAGCGAGAAGTAATTCGGCGTCGGGGGGTTGGGGTTATCAGGTGAGTAATACGCGAGGTCGTTGAAGTCGGCTGTGCCGAGGAGAGGCAGGAAGGTGATTTCTCCGCCTGCGGCGGCGGCGATGCGTGTCTTATGAAAGGTGGGCCCGAGAAAGAAGACTGGGAAGCCCTGGTGAGGGAGAGTGGCTGCGACGCGGAGGGTGGGGGTTAGATGGCCTGTGAGGGGGTGGCTGACGAAGAGGAGGGAGGGTTTGAGGTGGGGTGAGGCCATTTTTGGGAGGTAGGTGGTGAGCTGTGGGCTTGAGAGTGATGAGGTTGAAAGACAGCTGACGACGTGGCCGGAGCGCCTGCCGGCGGGGGGAGTGGGGTCGGCGCAGCCCGTACTGCATTAGCTCCGGCATGCATGTTCCCCGTGTCTCGGCGGGGAACACCTCTCCGGACAACTGCGGGCGCGCAAAACAAATGCTTACCTTGAACAGTATCCGCTAAACTCCATTGTTGCTCTGGGTGCGGCCCGAGGCCCTTTTTGTATATTCAAATAAAAGAATCCAGCTCAACTCTCTGAATGCATCAGTCTCGTCCCAAAATTCTTTTCCGAGAGGGCATATAAGAGGGCATGCTATCAAATATTCCGATCCCTCTTCGCCGATGGGTACCTTGGGTCTCAAGACTGATTGATTCCCTATTTCACATCGCCAAAGCGCTCTTGCAACGCGGCATGCAGCTTTCCAAACACACCATCATACCACCCCTTGACCTGCTCCCACTCACTCTCCAGCAGTGTCTTGCTCAACATCCGCAGCCAACCACCGACAATGATATCCGCGTACGATGGTTTTGTCCCCAGCATGAACGGCCCACTGGTATCGCGTTTCAGCAGGACCGACAGTCGCTCAATCGTATCCCGCAGCGAATTCATCAGCTTCTCACGAGCCTCACCATTAATGTTGAAGTCCTCCCAGGACATCATACCCACTCTCCGTAAAAACTCCGCCTTAACCTCTCCCTCAACCTCCGGGTCCCAACGCATGCCGTTAGCAGTCAGCTGCGCATGAATCGAGAACGCCATGTCAACGCTGGACTGGAAGCGAACATAATCGGGGTGGATATCATCGTTGCGCTCTGACAACGGCACCAGAATGTCCATCCCATTCGGCAGCGTATACTCGAGATTCTGCTTAGGGAAGAGATCCCCCGCCCCCGCGTCAGGGAATTTATCCTGCAAGTAATTTGCAATGTCGAACGAGTCGCCCAAGGCGCTCCCGGTCTTGGTGTCCGTCACCAGGATGGGAAGGGTGTAGAAATCGGTGCCATCGGCGAATTTGCGGCACGGCGGCACGCCCAAGGCCTTCCGTATCTTGGTGATGTCGGGCATTTGCACCCATTCTGTCTTGTATGCGACGTCCTTGAAGTTGAGGGCGTATCGGGCCTTCCACGGGTTGGGGGCGCAGGTGTTCTCCTCGCAAGGCGAGGCGAATGCCACGTCGTATAAGACGAAGTTGTGGGTGCCGGACGCCATTGCGTGCGTGCTTTGGCTGGGTAGGGAGGTATGAGGTGATCGGGCGTCGATAAGGGTGAATGGTGCCGCTGAGACTTGGAGCGGGTGGTGAGGGGAACCTTGTTGCTGCCGCGTAACATGTTTGGTCCCTCGTGCTCCACAGCGAGTGGGGACAGTGGGACAGATAATTTGCTTGATTGAGGTGGGCCTGTGAGCCCCGTGGCGTGTCTCGGATAAACGCAGATGCAGTGGTTGTCATTGATCGTGGCTAGGAATCTTGTGTTCCTAACGTTGTGGATACGGCCAAGGAGAACGAGCGGGCGGTCAAGTGTCTCGAGTTTTGTTCTGAAAAGTAGGGTGTTTGTAGGCTGTAGGGATTGATTTGTAGGCTGCGCCTTGACCAGGCAAGTTATTCCATCCTGAGACTGCCAGGCACGTTTCTCGAGGGTAACCTCCCGATTTTAGTGAGACAACACGCGCCGTTAGCCGGCCGGCGCTTTGAGCCCCACTCTGCTCCGTGTGCACAGACCAGTCGGCAAGGGGCCGGAGATCGCACGAAGGCTCCGGTGGAAGAGAAGGGTCCCTGCCCGGAGGGAAATGAGAACGTCTCTTTGCACTATAGCCTCCGTCTCACTTGCACAATGGCCCCACACACTACACAGCCCTGTGTTTAGGCTAGCAAGGCTTAAATAGACGGGACGGCCCAGAAGCTGATTCAGCATTGACGCATTTATCTGGCGCGTTCTCACTTGTTAGTTTGACAAAGACCTGATGATCAGTTGCAACTCCACCCACCGAATTTAGTGCGTGTCATGGTTGCGCCAAACTACTCTACCTATTTGTCCCTCTTGAGAGACCCCCCTGCCTGGCTCTGGTTAGGCTTGCGCTTGTGCTTAACTGCTGGTGGACTTGAATTGGAACGATGATGGACGGACCGTGGGAAATGGGCGTTATTTTGTGACAAACGGTGGTAAACTGGGCAGGACAAAGGATATTTCATCCGAATCAGGCCGCAGTCTCTTTGTTTCGAGTCCACCTAGTGCCGAAAGCGGAAGCTATCTAAGACTGTGGCTCAACATTTAATTTCCGCCCCATATTGAGCCTTCCATCAAACGAGATGTCATCCCAACAAGAGGTATTGGGCCTTGTGAGAACACCGATTTGACCTCGAGAGACTCTAAGGTCGCGGGGGTGGTCACAATGGCGGTGGCGGTAAGAAAAAAAACATCTATTCTTACAGAGGGGCAGATTCTTCTTCTTCTTTTAAGTAGTAGACAGAAAAAAAGTCACTTCGGACTTGCTTCCTTTAACAATGTCGCCTTCAACAATGCCGCCGCCCTTGGAGATCGCCGATTCGGCACGCCGCGCTGATTCTTTACCACCGTCTCTCCCTTGGCCGTTCCCTTTGCCTCCTGTCTCGGGCCCTCGTCGTCGTCGTCGCCGTCGTCCAGGTACACACCCGTGGCCAGGAGCGTGCGCGAGCGGTCGAGAGCGACGGTAGCTGGGCGCACCCAGCCAATGACAGCATGGCCGGTACGGACAGCATCACGGCGCAGAAACTTCCAGGGGGCCATCTTTTGGTTCGTGAGGTCTTGCACCTCCTCTGCGGCCGGCATAGGCATGTGGTCGGGGAAGGCAAAGGCCTGCGGGGCGCTAGCGCCGTCCAAATAGTGGCCAAGCTCAGTGCGGCGGCGTGTGAGCCATTCGACAAGGGCGGCACGGTAATCGTCGGCGGGGTGGTCGAGGAGGGCGTTGGGGTGTGCGATCCACTTCTGGCGGAGGAGGGCGTCGGTTCCCGTACCGTTCAAGCGGTCGATGTAGAGGTCGTCGGCAGTGTCGGCTGCGCTGTGCGTGACGAGGTCGTGCACCAGCACGATGACGGCCGCGGCATCGGCGTTAGCCTGCATGGCTAAGTCGTTTGGCTCTTCTTCTCTTTCCCTCTCTAGCTCGGGGGTACCCGGCGGGGCGTCTGTCCTCGTGTACGACACAAAGGCCAGTGGTCGGAACGCAAAAGCAGGCGGTATGTAACGGCCCCGCTGAGAAACCTTGCCACGCCGGACGGCGGTGCCAAAGTCGATAAGGACGAGGTTGTTGGTTGTGGGGTCGACCATAATGTTGCGGGCGCGTACGTCGGAGTGCGCTATACCGTGCTGCAGGTTAAGGTCGTCGACCACCTGGCAGAGTTGCTTCGCCCATTGGAGCTGAAAGGGCCGCGTCGTCCTGCTCGCCTCAAGCGATCCGCCGGGGAGGAAAGGCACGGTAAAGCCCACCACGCCGCGCTCTGGGCCGTCCACGACCAGGTGCCGGAGGGGGATGACGTGCGGGTGCCCCGACAGCCGGGCCAGCCACTGCACCTCTAGCCACACCCTAGGAGTGCCGTCCGTGTCGGAGTAGTGTTTGAAGATGAGCTTTTCCGAGCGGGTCGACACGATGTCAACCCAGGGCGCGAGGCGGCCCAGCTCAAACAGCTGGTCGCGCGTTACCGTCTCCATGTCCAGAAGCAACCCGTAGCTGTCAGGGCTTACGTAGTGCACGTAGGGGGTGGTATCGCCGTCGCTGTCTCTTGAGACGGACAGAATGGTGCCGTCGAACGTGATGTTGACGGCCGTGACGTCGAGCCCTAGCTGTCCGCTATCGATACCTGCCCCGAGAGCCGAGTGAATAGGCGCCCAACCTTGGACAGCGTTACGTCCATCCCACATGATGGTAGCCTTCTCCCGGTCGACGCCAACAACGGTCACGCCGAGCCACCTTCTGGTGTCGCCATCGTAAATGGTGAATTGCACATTGTAGGTGCCGTCGCGGGCGGGGCGCCAATCGAGGTCTGCGAAGCCGAAAAAGCGAAAATCGGCTTGGTCCATGTTGTTGCGGTGTATGCGAGTTATGTTATTGTGGTATATGTGTTGCAGATGGGAGGAGGAGGAACTTGAGCGGCAGAGGGAAGATGGGGGACCCTGACAAGGAAAAAATGAAAGGGAAAGAGAGAGCTGTGTGCCGCCCAGTGCGGGAGTCAAGTGAGCTACCTGCCTAAGCAACAAAGAGAGCAGTGGGCCCCACAGTGAGTCCCCCCGGCATCGTCTGTCAATCCAACGCGACAGGTGGCTTTCATAAAATGCTCACCGCCAAAGCCACCAGCTGGAAATGTCCCCATTTTTGATACCAAGGTCTCCTGTTTCAGCCGGCATGGCCGGCGTGGAAGCTGGGGCAAGAGACGCAGTTGCCGATGCACAGAGAGGGATACCGTGGCGGGGCATAAAAGCTCACCCCTTCCGACAATTTCATGCCCTATGTTCGCCATCATTCCTCGGCTGCTCACTGCCATCGCGGCTTCTCTCACGCGCCGTCCCACTTCCCGATACTAGTTGAAGCTCATCAGCGAAAACTCGCCCACACCAGCATCTCTCCCGGCGCCAATAAAACACGTCCGCCCAGACACCTCTCGTTCTCCCTGGCTTCATGGTCCTCAATCGGATGAAAACTGAACTCACGGCCGACTGCTCACGTTGCAACTATGCTGAAAGTAGGCGGATCAGAAACTTGTCCCCGTCAGTCATCAATCGGCAATACAGTCCGTACACCCTCCTTGATCTGAACCTCCAAATACCCAAGAACCTCACCATAGTCCTTGCACACATGCATCCCCTGCCACGAGCCGTCCAACGGGCCCAGATCGTCGGAATCAAGATCCGAGTGCGGCTCCAGCGCTGTGTCGCCCGCACAGGTGATGGCCTGGCGCAGGTAGTCGATGCAGTGTAGGAAATGGGCATGGTAGTCATGTGGCAGGCGACTCGTCATGTTCTCGGTCACGCCCGCGTAGATGCGGCCCATCATGAACAGGCAGTGCAGCTGGTGCGTCATGGAAGTTGTTGAGAAGCCTATGTCGCTATCGCCGGCAGAGTCCCAGCCGGCGTTGGCTGGCATTAGCGTGTTCCATTTGGCGAGGGTCTGCTTTGAGAAGAAATCGGCTGTCTTGTTCGGGACAAACGCCGCGTCGGCATTCCACTTGACGATTTTGGTTGAGACTGGATTTCTGTCAGCTCTGCTGGGGAAGGGCGAAGTGGTCAATGAGGGAGACAAACTCTGTGGTCCGGCACCGGTGTAATCTCCACCTACTTGGAGCACATTCTGCTGCGTTGGGATGCTTTCTTTTCGGAGTAGTAGGACTAATAATGCGAGGATGATGAGCAGCAGGCAGGTATCGATGAGTCCCCTCCACAGCTAAAAAGTTGACAAAATATTCCTTGTCCTGTATTTTGGTTCGTGCCAATCCTGGCTCCTCGGGCTCCGGGTCTGTCGTGTCTTCCACTCCTCCTCATCGTTGATGTGTGAATCGTCGAATTCTGTACTGGATCGTGCCTCTTCTGGGTCATCCTGTAACGAGACATTCTTGTATTCGGTGCTTTTGCGGTCCATTTTTCTTCAGACGAAATGTATACTGTGCGTTAAAAGTGTTGGTGGAGGCATGGAACTGTCAACGAGCATCTGCCCAGCCAAAAAGATGTTGCCGTCGGTTTCAGGGGCTGGAGTTTGGTAGTGAAACATGTGGTGGGGACAGGGGGAGATCGAAACACCACGCGGCGCGCCTCTGGCGCGATGGGGATTGGCCCTCAAGGGCTGCTAGCGCAAACAACATTGCTGAAACGCTAGGTCGTCTTCAATCCACCACCGGTACGTTTTTTAGCGAAAGGCCCGTCCAAGAGCGTGGAAGGTCATTTTGAAAGAGAATAGGTACCTACCCACCGTGACGTTCAATGTTTACACGCTCCAACCATGTCAGCTCTTGAGAATGGCACTGCATCAGTAAGCGCCCCGCTTTTCGCATCTTGGCATTCTGACTTGCCTTATCTTATAAGAGGAGACAGCCTCGATGCTTAGAAAAGTCAGCCTCCGAAATTTTTGCCGAACATCATATTGGGGAAGAGCGCCGAGTTGGTGTGAAGGCGGGGCGGGGTATCGGTGGCTGAACCGGGTAACCACACCGGCCATCTTGAAGAACACTGCACGTGGCCGAGATGCTCCCAGAGCGCGGCCTACTAGTATTTGACCACTCGCGTCTTCGTCTTTGTCTGACCTTCTCACGGCGGGCACTCGCGATAGCCAAGACCAGACCACCGATAATCAGCAACACCTCACAACATGTCTCCGAACGAGATGGTTATAGACGTTCAAAGCGCCAACCAGACGCTCCAAGAGCTCATAGTGCAAGTCCAGACACTCACCGACCCAGACCGTCAGGAGGTTCTCAGGGCCGCGAAGAAGCTTGTCAGCTCCTTGGAGGTCCCGGAGGAGGTCGCCTTTTCGCAGATCTTCCAGGTGTGAACAAGAAGTCCCAACCTCTCTATGAGCAGTCTTGACACGAATTACCAGACCCCCATCTCCAACTTCGCCATTCGCTCGGGAGTAGACCTAGGCATCTTTCATAAACTTGTGGAGGGCAACGGGAATCCGGTCTCTTTGACTGAGCTGGCAGAGACCTGCAAAGCCGAGGAGCTCATGCTGAGTATGGCCCCTGTGGACTGACACACGGTGATAGCTTCGCTGACAGGCCAAATTTAGCCCGGATTATGCGCATGCTGACGGCCATCGACTACGCCGCTGAGTCTGGTGAACGCAAATATGTTGCCACGGCGCTGTCCAAGGCAATGGCTGTGCCATATATCGAAGCGTATGCCGTACACTCCAGCGAACATGCGGCCCGTGTAGCGAATCGAGCGCCTGAGTACTTCAGAATCAACGGATACGACTGCCCGACTGACGGCAGGAACGCTCCATTCCAGTTTGGGCTCGACACCGAGTTGCCCTTCTTTGAGTGGGTTCACAAAGACTCGGAGAGAGCCAAGCGGTTCAACACGTGCATGGCTGCCACCAAAATCAGCTGTCGGCAATGGTTCGAGTGGTATCCAGTAGCTGAGCGTCTCCTGGAGCCCTTTGAGCCTGCCAAGTCTGCCGAGTCCACCTTTCTCGTGGACATGGGCGGGGGGAAGGGGAATCACCTTGAGGCATTAGTGAAGAGGTTCCCGTCCACGAAGAACCACCTTGTTCTGCAGGATCTCCCAGGGACGATTGCGTCCCTCGAAAAGCTCAGCCCTGGGATCCGCCCGATGGTGCACGATATCTTCTCGTCCCAGCCCGTCGTTGGCGCGTTGGTGTACTACACCCACTTTGTGCTCCATGACTTCACCGACGAGAGATGCCGCACGCTCCTCAAGGCCGTAGCTGCCGTAATGAAGCCCGGATACTCGCGCCTCTTGATAAACGAAGCGGTGATCCCAGAACAGGGATGCCCTCCATTCTTCGCGGCAGCGGACGTCACCATGATGCTTCTCCTCGCTGGGATACAGCGCTCGAAGCGGCATTGGGTTGAGCTGGTGGAGTCAGCTGGCCTTAAGGTGGTCGAGGTGTGGGAGTCTCCCGACCCTGGCGATATGGAGGGCATTATTGAGGCGGAGGTGGCGAGCTGAGGCAGGCGGTTCTTGGCGAGGATACGGGCTCAAGTGCGCGTTTCGGGATCAATTTTTTTCTGCTGAGTTTGTGTGCTTCTTTGGATGGATAAATGTAACTCGGAATCTGCGCGATTGCGATCTCCTGTCCTGTGCCGGAGAACGGGTTTGGGATCGTGTTTGGGGTCCGCTTGCCGTGGCGTCTATTCTCCGAATCAGCGGGAGTTGGAGTCGCATACGGCTGTTCTCGCACTCGGATTTTTCAACCTACTTAGCTGAAGGCCTTTGCAGCCAGTCATAGCCTCAAGGCGCGGCGTCTCTGCGGAGTTGGCGTGGTGCGAGGAATTGATGCCGCTAAGGTATTCTCGATGGCCCAGCGACTTCTGCGCGCTGAAAATTCTCTGCCATGTTTTCCTCAAGAGTTTAATTTCCTAGCAGCCGCAAGATTGGCTTCCTTGAGGATATCACAGACAAAATTATCTCGGAGGCCCACGTTGTCACAACAGCTGCCCGGATCCAGCAAGGTTGCCAGCACTGTCGCTACAGTTGGCGGGCTCTTTGGTCTTCGGGATGGGCCATCCCAGTTTCTCAGATTCTCATTTCGTATGAAATGCTAACCAACTGAAGGGGCGGGGGATGACGTTGCACTGAATCCTTCAAGAGCCCATGTGGAGGCTTTTGCGGCAAGACGGCTTCCCCAACCGCCATCCCCGGACAACTCCACCGTCCTTGGGTAAGAATCGGCGGAACTGTTTCCGCCCTATGACCCGCTTACGTATGTTGGTGATGGGGTGTTTGGGTCGGTAAGGATTCTCTCCCCTCATCAAATGTTTAGCCGCAGGTTAAACCATCCGGCGCGCGAGCTTGCGAGAACCCGGTTCCCGGGACCATGGGTATATTAAGGTACCACACCTCATGTATTCGATACCTGTTCTACTCATAAAGATAACGCCGCCTCGAGCATGAAGCTTATTTTCTTGGTTTTTCTCCCGCTGCCGGCGGCTGGCCAGCGTGCGCCAGTCGCAAAGACGCTTAACGGGAGCTATGTCGGCCGCCACCTTCCCGGATTCTCTCAGGATCTCTTCCTTTGGATTCCCTATTACAGCTCACCAATCCTCGGCAACCCGATCCCCTGGAACGAGAAATAGAAAGGCGAACGTTCGGCCGAGTATTACGGTTCCATCTGCCAATCAGGGGTTGGAGCCCAGACCATGAAGGCGACCAACGTGACTGGCAAGTCAGCCGAATGCCTGAATTTAAACATCATTAGGCCATCACAGAAGGTGCCGCAGACGAAGAAGCTCCCCGTTGCCGTCTGGCTGTATGGCGGGGCTTTTGGCGACGGGTTCGGCGCCGACCTCAACTCCAACTACTCCTGGTTCGTCCAAGAGAGCGTGGCGCAAAACATGCCTCTCATCGCCATCACGCTAAATTACCGTGTTGGGTTCCTCGGATTCCTAGGGGGCGAGGCGGCAGCTGCTGCTGGGATCGCCAACCTTGGGCTAAAGGATCAGCGCCAAGCTCTCCGCTGGATCCAAGAGAACATCGCCGCCTTTGGAGGGGATCCCAATAGAGTCACATTGTGGGGCCAATCCGCGGGCGCGCAATCCATCGCGTGCCAGCTCATGGCATACGGCGGGAAGACCAAGGAGAAGCTCTTTCACCAGGCAATCATGGTCAGCTCCTGTGTTGGCATGGGCAATACCGTCCGGCCAGCCAGCAATGCATCCGTCGAGGGGTACAATCACATCCTCAACACGACGAACTGCCTCGGTGCCAAAGACACGATCGATTGCCTGCGCAAAGTTCCCCTCGACGCCCTGTGGAAGGTTGCAAGCTCGATCCGGACGTTGGCAACATGGTGGCCCACCATCGACGGCGACTTCGTTCCCAAGCCACCGACCGAGTCACTCCTAGCCGGCTCGTTCCCCCGCGATGTGTCCATCCTCGCAGGGACAAACAGCGACGAGGGTTTTGCATACAGCAGCCTTCTTAACCCAGGATTCGACACAGAGGAGGAGCTGTACGCCTTGCTGAGAGCGAGGTTCGTCACGGCGCGAAACGAGTCTCTCCGGGGTTCGCGGGCCACGGGCCGGATTACTCATACTGGTTCAATTGGCCGCGGGATTATGAGCTTTACGGGAATAACCCGCCAGTTGGGAAGGGGAACTCTCACGAGGCACTGCAGAAGGCCATGACGACGAGACTGATATCGTACATCAACAAGGGAGATCCGAACTCGATCAAGGGTATGTTTTCTCTCTCTCCTTGCTGAAGGGGCGAAAGACTTACTGACACTGTGCAGTGAAAGTTGTGCCCACCTGGCCGGCGTACACCGTCAAGAAACCGACGAATATTGTGTTCAACGCCACCGACACCCAGATCAATCTCCATCTCGAGTCAGATACATGGCGGGAGGAAGGCATGGCAATTTGGGCTAAATATCCCGCCGAGTTTGATCTTGCAGGGAGTCTCAAGCCCGGTCTGTAGAAGAGCGAGCAAAAAAGCACAGTGCAACTTCCTGTAAGAGCTGTAAGGGTATTCACACAATGAACGTGTCAGATATGACAGCAATTACCACTTGCTAGAGTAATGAACGTTCCGTGCTTTTTAGTGCAGTGGTAATGCGCGACAGAACGTGCGTTCTGGGTACTGTTATATTATTCTTATTCTACTGTTAGCTCTCAGCTAACGCTCTAACATTTATCTATCGTCTAAGACTTATACGACACCTGATTACATAGTAATATGGAGCTTGTCCTCACAAATGCCCCTCTGAAAAAATGGCTCGGCGCCCTCTCAAGCCTTTTAAAGAACAAAAAGAAAAATGACTAACAAACCTTATTTATATGTAAGGTATTACTGTTTAAGTTTCCACTTAATATATTCGATTAACTCCGCACCTTCCTTTTTAATTACTTTATTATAAGCCAGTTATTAAATTCCAGTTTTAATTCCTCACACTAGATTAACGTAACATTCTGGCTTTTTTTCATTTACTTTACATACTAATCTTTTTATAATTAACTAATTATACAGGGCCTATATATAGTCATTAGTAACTGTAATAAATAAAGATTATTATTTTAAGGCAGTTTATAAAGATAACGTGAGAAATTTTCCAGTGCTTTAATAGTTTTAATCTATACACCAGTTAACTGATGCCTCTCTAGTAAGCGCCCCCCGTTATATCAACTCAAGCGTAGCCCTCGCGGTAGAATTCAACCACGGCAAAACACTTGCTTGATCCAGTTCTTCAATGTCACCGTTTTCGCTTATGCGCTCCCAGTCGCAGACCATGGCCAATCCGATACGCTCCAGTCTTCCCGTCTTGGCGTCTTTCTTCAGTGCGAGGCAAGGGATCCCATGTGTGGAAACGTACATGGGACAACAGTAGAACGAGTCAGGGCGCATGGTTTGGCGGTCGAACCTGACCCAGCCGAGGGGCGCAGTGCCTGGATTCGCCAGCAGCGCGTAGGACCTGGCATCGTTGGGATCCCGCGCAGATATGCCGCCACCTACGAGGAAGCCGACGCGGACAGCAAACGTATACTCGCCGTCAGGCTTATCCAAAACAAAGGGAACGTCGTCCAAGAGTCTATCTCCCTTGGCCCCGTTAATTAACAGACCGGTGAACACTAGCGGCGGCTCTTGTGATGTCCAGGGTGTTATGCCATCATTACCCGGCAGATAATGGCTTGGGAGTGGGGTTACCAGGCGCATACCGAGATCCGGCAGCCCAAAAGCTGCCCAATCGACGTGCATCCACGGAGATCGGAGGTGGTGGCAATCCTGCGGGTAGTATACGTGCCGTTCTCTCGACAAGCATGCCCAGGTGGGCGCGCGCGGCGGATCGTCGGTGTGCGTTGGCGGGAGCCGGTCAACAGCCCAAGCCAGACTCTTGACAAAGCATAGAGAGGAGTCGAGCCAGTGCCCTAGCATGCACCTGAACTGGGTTCTTTTCTGCAGCCGCTCAACGACTCCGTGGAGCGCCACGAGCCGGTCGCTGGGAAAGCTAAGTTTGCGGGTCGAGTAGTGACACAGGGCTTGCTCCCAAGTCCGGTGGAAGTGTAGGTGATCCAATGTCCTCCCAGAGCGGCAGCACCGCCCTTCAACGCATGTATCGGCCGTCACCACCACCTCCGACGCGTAGGGCACGAGGAGTGGGTGTGCCGGGTCGATATGGCGGAGATCCGGCATGACCAGCTCGTCATTCGGGCCTGATAAGGAGTCGGCTGCGTCCGAGCTGGCGGGCTCCAAGCGCCTTACTGACAAGTCAAGACTCTCATGCCATTGGCTGATGGCGTCGCAATCGCTGGGCAGCCCAGACTGGCAGGTGATGCCGGCAAGACATTCCCAGTACAGCTGAGCAGGCATAAAGTGCAGGATGCGCCGTGAGAGCACTCGTTCTTGGAACACCCAGCCACGCTGGTTGAGGGGCCCGTACTCCATCTCGGTTATTGGGTGATCTGTGGGAGGAATCCAGTTGGCAAAGTACATGTAGCCTGTAATTTTTTCGTTGGGGGCGGGGCTGCAGGGGAACTTTAGGTAGCCACCATGTTGGTCGTGCCTACCGTTTCCACCTCGGAAGAGACCTCCATCTCCATCAGGCGCGCTTGTCGCGGCGATTGTCAAGTAGGATCGCTCGTAGATGGTGCCCATCTGCTTAGACTCGTCGGCCCAGTCCCTTGCATCGTCTTGCACGATGCAAAGCGAGTCGATCCAAATGTAGCGAATGCCCAGCCTCCTGGTTAGCTCGATGGCATCCTGAAAGGTTCGGGGCAGCTTCTCCAGCGGAATCCTGCGCTGGTGCTCCTCAAGATTCGCCGTGATCGTGGTGAGGGGATGTTTCGCACCCCAACGATGGCTCAGCGCTGTATATCTCCCTCGCCGACCACCAGTTTGGCACAGCCGTATCAACGCCGGGCGGGGGGGGATGCCGGGGGGGATGCCAACGCCAACATCGACGAGCCGGCTCGGTAGCTGGACCGCATCATCACCTGCCTCGACCGTCTCGCCCGAGAGTCCAACCGTGCACCTCTCATGCCCACCGTCGCATCGGTGTAGCCACCTTTTAATTTGCTCCAGCGTTTGTGCCGATCGTTTTGGATGGACTGGTCTCGCGATTATCCAACGAGATGCATAACTGTCCTCTTCTGCGCAGACCCTGAGTCTGTAGTTCCCAAACACGCCGTCACTCCCCTGCTCTTGTATCGCGAATATGTTGATATCAGCAATTCTCAAGTTCTCTGGTCCAGGCTCGCAACGCCCGGGCTGGTACTCGGTCCAGAGGCGCACAGTAACCGGTCGGGCTAGGAAGTCCGGCACGCTTGCTGGGCTCAGCTGTAGCTGGATTTGATCGACGAGCATCGCACACAGGGGACATGACCTGGCCGAAGATAAGATGCTTGGGTACGATAGCGAAAGGTGCCTCGCAGAGAATTTCACCAAGCGGTCCTTATAGGCGTCTCTGAGAGCATCAAGCGTGATGCTCCGGCAGGTTTCGCATGCGCCGGATTGATACATGCGAGCGAGCTACCAGCTTGACGTGGAAGAGATCAAAAATCGTTGATGGGTACAACTGTTGAATTGGTAATTTGCAATGTGTAAAAGAAAAAAGAAAGCTCTCGCCTAATCTTGAATACGCACTCCCCCCCTCACTTTGTCCAACGGCGCTCAACATGAAGACGTTTGTGTGTGTCGCGAGGCCTATGTTCCACACGTTCCGAGCCACCGGCTTAAACTCATTCCAGACGGGATTGCCTTTGCGACTCCGTCTCTGCGATATCTCCGACTCCTACACCCCTTGCCCACGGGGCCTCCTACGCCTACGAGCTATTACAGCTGCCTCGCACGCAGGATTTCCACATACCCCCTCAACTCTTTGTCTATCCGCCTCGTGCGACGTGCACGCAAGCCCGTTGGTATACCCTAGGCAGAAATTCTGATATCCTCGATGTCTCGCATGGCCGCATTCAAGCACCTAAATGACTGCAGTGCACATAGCGACGTCGGGGGGCGGCTGTGATTTTCTGCCGGAAACGGGTAAGCTGAGCTCGTTCCTTCAACGCAAGTGATGAGGACTGGCACCCACTATGATCTTGACGCTTGCGGATTGCGACAAATGTGATGTGACGAACAGATGTGCCTGAGCTCAGCTGGGGGAACTGCTGGGTAGCTTGCGGGAAACCCTGACGGTTGGAGATGTTCGAGTCAAGTATTCGAGTCCAAGGGGTTGAGCGAAGGCTTCTTATAGCACTGGCGAAAGATTCCATCCTATCTATCCTCAACTCGCTCAAGACTCAGAGCCCCAGGATGCGTCACAGGGGCCAGCACTAGCTGGTAGTAGTGCCGCGCATGCCTAACCAACTCATTTTCATCCTATTGCGTGAAGCGTGATCTAAGATTGGTTTGTGAAGCATCGTCGATTTGTCGAGCTCTTCAAAAATCAAAGGCGACACGCCGAAAAACTTGAGAAAGCTCCCTCCGCTATCTGCGCTGTGACAAGGGGCAATCACAGTCAACACTCGACCGATACTAGCACGGGTCTGATATCGAGTGTGGGCTGGTTGCAGCTTGGAACAGAGTGTGTAGCCCTGTGGGCGCTGAACAAATATATTCCGAATCACGATAATTGACTATGGCCTCGAAGGTCCTTGTCCTTCTCAATTCTTCTGGGCCAGATGTGTCTATCTAAATACTGAGGTCCTCCTGAGTACCGAAGTTCTCTGCCATTCCATGGCTTCCAAATGATGACTTGCGGGCGCTCACTGGCGCAATTTTTCCTGCAGCTCGTGGCTCGATACGAGACCTTGCCGGCCATTGTGGTTCGCCACAGCGCGCCAACCCAATAAAAGTGGGCCGCGTGGGGCGTCTGATTGGTGCCGCTTCCAGGCCTTTCCTCGGAGTTTCCGCCAGCGCTGGTCCATCCAAGGGTGGGCGAATCTTGCCGTTGCGACCCCCAACTTCTCGCACCGCCTCCTCGCAAGGGTGGCAGAGCGTGGTACCTACCACTCAGCAAACCCATGTTCCACAACGACGATAAGGGCTATACTCATCGTTGCCACCCTATTGGACGAGTGAGGCGCCTTGCCAACGTGCCTGGTTCGAGTGAACGTCTCAGATTCCTGGGCCATCTATTAGGCTGTAGGCAAGGTGTGTACATCCCTTATGCGAGGAGGCTTGGGCAACAAAACCCCACCCATCCGACCCAACGCCTACTCTGCCCGGCCTCAGAGGTCAAAGCATGCTCTTCCCATCTTCCTAGGAAACGTTCCCTGCATCATGGACCCCATCACGGCAGCCTCCCTAGCAGGGACCTGCACCGCCTTGGTGACCAAGCTCGCCAGCGCAGCCAAGGGTCTTCACGCCGTCGTCGCAGGTCTTCACGACGCCGGTCACACCATCAAGCACCTCGCCGACCAGGTCGACTTGATGGAGATTGTCTTCCGGCGGCTCAACCAGTCCATCAACGACATCCCCGGTGTCACACAGCACGAGAGGGATAAGTTTCACTCGGGCATTTCGTCCTGCGATGTCGTCGTCTCGGACCTACTGCTACACGTGCAGAGTATCCAACCAGCTGAGGGGGAAACCGGCCCTTCGCTCGCTCGGAGGGTCCGGCTGTTGTGGAACGACGAACAAGTCAAGGAAAAGCTGGCCATGCTCAACACCAGCCTTCAGCTCTTTCAGACCTTCCTTGTGGTTCTCCAGCTCTCCCCTGGCGCGGGCCGAGGCCAAATCCTCTCGTCCTCTTCTGCCCAGCTCCTGATGAGCAAGACGATCGATGACGCCCAGAGCATCATTGTAGAGTCGAGACGAGGCGAGTCCACCTCTGGAGCGACCTTCACCGATGCCGGAGAAGATCTGGATCGCCGCTTCGCCGTGGATGAGGAACTGCTCGATACTGAGGTTTATAGACTCGCCATCCGATCTACCGTTCGCCGGCGGGAAGGGCGTAGACGGGATGTTTTACCATCGACCGCGGAGAAGCCTTTGCCCTCGGACTCCAGTATGAGTAGCATGGTCGCGCAGGTGGCTTGGAAGCCGCCTCCCGAGACCGCCCCGCCGCCTGCGACAGCGCCATTGAAGAAGAAGACGAATCGTGGATCATCGCTACTCTCGTGGATCAAGAGCGAGATTCGCAAGACAGATCCGCGCAAGGTGATCCCGCGCGAGCTGACTCCGCGCGAGATCGAGAAACTGGAATCCTTCTGCTGGGATATCGAAACCGGAAGGACACCTGTCACCTCAGGCGATCTCGGCTTCGACATCAATGGCCACACATCGCGGGGCGAAACTCCCCTAGCCCTGTCCATTCGATGCGGCCGGCTCGACATGGTCCGGTATCTTCTCCAGGAGGGAGCAAGTGTGAGGGCTGGCTTCCGCAGAGAATGGAGTGTCACGAAGCAGGAAGACACGAAGCTGAAACACTGGGAGGTTCTCCCGCCTCTTCACTATGCGGCCCTCTTCAAGGCCGGTAAGGACATCACGCAGCTCTTGGTTGAAAAAGGAGCCGATATCAACGACCGGGAGGGCGTCAAGGTGCTCAAAGACGAAAGAGCCACCGGTATTACGCCGCTAGTGGCCGCCATCGACGCCAGATACCACCAAGGCATCGGGGACATGATTGGGCTCGGAGCAGACATCGACCGCCCGACAACTGGTACCTTTGTATGGACGCCTTTGACCTATGCTATCACTGTGTCTAGCCTTACTGCGGTCCGCTTGCTTTGCGAGGCAGGCGCGTCGGTCAACAGCGAGACTACTTGCCATATGAAGGAACAGTGTTGGACCGACACATGGAACAGAGAGGAGCAAGGGATACCGCACCAGATGGCCATGCGAGATACGGCATTAACATTTGTCACCCGGAGGATTACGCGCGGGAAGTGGCGCAGAGAAGAGGCCGAGTTCGGTGCGGAGGTCATTGAGATTCTCGTTTCGGCAGGCGCCGACGTCCGCCACCAAAGCAAAATACTCGGGAAGTGGGAAGATGGTAAGGAACCCGAGAACCGGTGGTCGACAGACACGAACGGGATCAGCATCCACCTTCGCGGCGCACCACTGGACCATCTCTGCGCGTCTTCGTCCGACGGCTGGCCTATTCGGGCCCACCAGTTCCCGAGAGTGCTGACGGCCACCTTGTATGCCATCCATGCCCTCGTCGACGCCGGGTCGAATGTGGATGCGACGGTCCGGCTCCTGAGCTACCACCGCCTCCCGACGCCCGATTTCCCGCTCCGCATGAAAGCCATGGACTTCCTAATCGAGGCCGGGGCAGTTGTGCCCCGCCTAGATAGCGGCGTGGATTATATGGAGCTGTTCTGTTCCCAGCTCACGGTCGGCGATGGTGCTGACTTCAAAGAGGGCCTCGAGCAGGTCGTTCAGCTGACGGTGTTTCTCATCAAGGCGATTTCGCCCTATCCTCTTTCCACGCTCCAGAACGCCATCAGGGTGTCGGAGATGCGGTACGAAGAAGAAATGCGACCACCTGACAACAAAGGCGGGTTCTTCAACACGCGGGACCTTTGTCGATTGAGGAGGAAGGCTGTGACGGAGATGCTCCGTTGGGCAGCCAAGTGCGGTCAAAAAAGCCTTGAATGCCACCTGGATGAAGATCAAGGTGATCTGTGGGACCGAATACGTGATTTGAGGATATTCGGGAAGTATGAGGAGGAATGGTCCAAGTCAGTGGTCGTCCCCTTTTCGAATATGGGGCCCGACGACGACAGTATTTCGGAGAGTGTGTACCGCTTGATAATAGGCCCTGATTAGGAGTTCCGCTCCGCGCGCAGTGTCTAAACCCGACTCGAATTCTGCCACTCTGCGCAATTGAATTCTGCGAATGCCTCCGGCCGCCTCCGCCTCCGCCTCCTGCCAACTCCGCCAACTCCAACTGCACCAAAGACTACGGTAATCACGTTATTCAGCATGGAGGAGGAGCCTCTCGACAGCTCTCTTAAGCCCCAACTTCCTCCTAACCACCATCCCCTCGTTAGCCCAGCCCGTCTTCTGCGCCTATAGCAGGAATGAGGCACCGGGCTACGCAGCCTTCAGCGCATCGTCGGCGGTCTTTCCGGGAGTTGGACAGCGAGAAGGAAGACGGTGGCGCGGTTTTGAGGAAGGCGAAGACGCAGAAGACGCAGAATACTGCCCCTACCTCGCCAGACCCCCTTGCCGACTATTAATATGACTCCCTGCCTCACAACAGGACTTAAAGTTAGATTATCGTCGCCCTCAGCGATGAGGGTGATGAGCGACGAGGACGATTCTTAGCGACCGGGAATAGCTTCCTGCAGTCAGAGGCTACGATATATACGGTAGAAGGCACAGAATCGACGAACTGACTCAATTCCTCCTCTTCTGTAGGCGGTAGGCGCCTGCATTACGATTCAATTGAATTATGTGGTGGCAGCGATCGCTCATTATTTCGCAGCCAATTCTTTGTGGGGTTCGATGGGCCTGACCGCCTGCGCATTTAGTCACCGCCTTTAAATTGGGTTAGACACTGCGCGCGGAGCGGAACTCTACTCCTGCATGATCCACAGAAGACGGAAGTAGTCGCTCAGCAGCTTGCAGTAGCAGCTCAGGCGTAGTTTTCGCTCCTCTGCTGGCATACCCAGCCCGAGCCGCGCCCAGTCTGCCTCCTGCATGGAAGTCGCCGACGGGCAGTCGCCTGCTCTCGTCGTTGCCGCGAGGGTGGGAAGGATGGGAAGGGCCAGCTCGACGTCGGGGTCCGAGTCTCCGAGTCAGACGAGAACCTGTGCCGCCCGGCGGTAGATGTCGCGCATTACAGTCAGACCCCCTGTTTTTGCAACCCCCTTTTTATGCAAATTGCCACAAAACGCAAGCCACTTCGCAGTCTGAATTAATTAGTATGATAAAACGCAAATCTGCAAGCAGCAGCTGCAAGCCTGAAAACTTGCGTAAAAGGGGGGGTTCTTTTAGTGGTATGGACTCAAATGGGTTGTTTTGTTAGGCCTTAGCCCACTAAATCCCCCTAGAATTCCGGCCACTGGCCGAGACTAACTCTCGCCAAGCCAAGAAAAGTGGGCCTTATAGCACCCCAACATCCACAAAATGCAAGCACTTGGGTGGTCTGGAAAGCTTGCATAAACAGGGGGTTTGACTGTAGCAGCACCTGGTAGTTCTAGTTGGAGTAGTACTCCGTCGGGGGGAAGCCCGTGTCGGGGGTTTGGTCGTCTTGGTGCCCCATGGCGCCGATGGGCTAGGTCGTGGGCTGGGACCGGGCTGGGACAAATGCCGATAAGTCGAGGCGTCTACTTTGCGCCACCTGTTGGAAGCACTGCACTCTGGATTCTGTGGAACTGAAGGGTTGCAACTGCTTGATTGTATTGCTTGTTCGGCTCTCTAGCTTTGCCAGAGAGCCTTCCTTATAGTTATAAATGGTGGCAAGCCGTGTGGCAAAGCCAGGCGGCTGTCTGTAATAATAATGGTTATAAATCTATGGTTCGGGTGGTTTCAAGTCTCTTCTTTCTGACGCATAGCGCTTTCCTTTTGAGAGATCTTCCCTCAGTATGCTTGAACAGGTCATTGAATAGTGCAGTAAGGCCTTTTAAGAATGCGATGCGACCTATGGTGTCAGAACCCAGCACCTCTCTTGACAGTAAGAAGGCTTCTCCCGCACTGGCCTCCTTCTGTTCGGCAACTTGAAATCGCGGGGCACGGAGCTCAACGACACTGCCCGGCCTAAAAGGTGGTGCTATCGCGACAAGCTAATTGGACCGCAGTGCTGCAATGCTACCCCAGCCTGCTTCAGCCATGGACGCCGTAACAGGTTCTCATGGCGAGGACGTGCGTAGTAATGTGCGCAACCTCTCGATTCACCCCTCATCTCCAAATCCTCGCCCACCACATCCTTGCTCCACCGCCGCCAAGTCAATTGCCGGTGTGATGGACGCCGCCAACAACACCATCGCCAGCTTCTGGCCCGAATCTTTTCCCGCTTCTCCGGCTGTGTTCCTGCTGTTGGCCGTTCCAGTTTTGGCCGCTCTATTGCTCTGGCTTCGGGGAACGGGCGCCAGTGAGCCATGGAGTCTTCCCAACTGGAAAGGTATCCCTTTCATCGGCAACACTCTTCAGTACATTTTGGACAATGGGTCCTTCATAACCCGAACCACTCTCGCCCTGCAGAACAGAGATATCATCAAGTTCCGCCTGGGTCCGACCAAGGCCTACCTCATCACGGGCGCGCAGAACGTCCAGGCTCTGTTCCGAAAGTCGACCTCGGTAAGCGCTGACAAGTTCATCCTCATGGTGATGGGTTCTGTCATGTGCTACACCAAGGAAGACCTCGCCAAGTACGCCAACGACAAGACCGGTCGCCTCGCCGAACCCCTGGACGGCACCGCCGCCAACCACAAGGGTCCGCGATACTGGTATAACCTGCATCACTGCATGAAGACCCTATCACAGAGCTCCTCAACGGTGGCTCTTACAGGAAAGTTCATCGAGTTCTTCCAAGATCGAGTCCAGGCGTACCCCTTGGGCGAGCCGGTGACGGTCAACTTGTACCATTTCATGAGAACCAGGATGGCTGGGGCGGCGACGAAGGCTTTGACCGGCGACAAGCTTCTTGAGCGCGTTGGCGAGGATGAGCTGTTGGACACATTCTGGGCCTACGATAGCGTTGTCATGCGCTTGATGTACGCCCTTCCCAAGTGGATGGACCCGATGCCGTGGAAGGTCCTGGATCGCATGCATCGTATGGCTCTTGGGTGGCTGCAGGACGACTTCGACCCCGTGTCTGACTTGCTGGGGAATGACGTGGACGACGTCGAGTGGCATCCTGAGCTGGGTCTGCGTTTTATGCGCGAGTATCTGCGTTGGGGAAAGAAGTCTAGAATGGCTCTAGAGACACGTGCCGGCTACTTCATCGGGTTTCTCATAGGGTGGGTCATGCCCACCCCCAAGCACTCAGATGGAATGAACCACTGGCCCTAGAACGGAATTATTCCGTTGCTAACAATACAGCCAGGCTTAACGCAAACAGCATTCCTATCGCCGCATGGGCGCTGTTTGAGCTCATCCAAGATCGAGACTTGTGGGAGCTCGTGCAAAAAGAAGCAGAATCAGTCTTCGAGATCAACCCGGCAACTGGCCAGCGTATTCTGAACGTCCAGAAGATGCTTGTGCTCCCGCTCCTTCAGTCGGTGTATACCGAGATCCTCCGCCTCCACGTCTCGGTGAACATCACCCGCGAAGTCGTCGCGGAGACGGCAACTATCGCAGGGTACAAGCTTCCAAAGAACGCGCTGATTCAAGCGCCAACACGCATTGCGCATCACAGTGAGATAGCTTGGGGGACTTCTGAACACCCTGCATCAGAGTTTTGGGCACGCCGGCACATCAAACACATCACCGTCCAGGATGAAAACGGAAATGTGAGCGAGAAAGCCGAGTTCGCGGTTACAGCAGGGCCGAACGACTTCTTCCCCTATGGTGCGTAATCGCTCTTCATCCCTTCTCCTGCGAGATCTCATAGCTAACCGGGAGGGGCTCCCAACGCACAGGTGGCGGCGTCAGCATGTGTCCCGGGAGGCATTTTGCGAAACAGGAGATCATGTCGACTATTGCCATCATGGTGACCACGTTCGATATTGAGATGATCGAGTGGGTGAACTATGAGGGCAAGGCAAAGTCAGATCGGCCTGCGCAGGATAATCTGAAGTATAGTGGCGCCGCTGCCATGCCCCCGGACCGGGACATGAAGGTGCGGTGGACACGACGGGTGTGACGCAGACTCCGTGAGGGGTTGAGATCCGTAGTAAAGACGGAGTAAGCATCGAGGAACCACGTTTCTGGCGAGGACTTATAGGCTATGACCAGGCGGGTTTGAAAGACATGGATATTTAACACCCCACCGCATCCTGGCCTCGCTTCTTTCTGTTCACTCATTATGACAGTCTTCAGCAAGCTTCGAATTCTCAATATCAACATAACTCCTGAACAACCTACCCCCACGACATTTTCAAGTTCTTTCTTTAGCGCGAGATCCCCATTCCTCCCTCGAGGCAACGAGAATATAGCCAATATGTCTGACAAGAGAGATTCATCACCCTATGACCTTTACAGCTCTGAAGAACATCCGAGCGGATCGGGTTACCCGAGCGACCGTCCGCCTTACGGCTCTGGCGAACCCTCGGCCGGATCAGGTTACTCCGAGGACCCCCCGACTTACCACTATGGCGAACCCTCGTACGGATCAAACTACCGCAACAACTCTCCGTCCAGCCCCACCCGTACCTCCGGCGGATGGTCACCTGTACGCTCCGGCTCCGGCTCCGGCGGCCGCCCGACTCAGTACATAGGAACCGACTCTGGTTCTCGCGCTGCCTACACCACGGCTGAGCCTACATGTGCAGTCACCGAACGCAATGTGGAATACAAGGACTGTAGTACGCAAATCATGGGGAATCCATTGAGCACGGCGACTACTGAGGTTGCTTCGATGCACTCCATGAATTCCTACCACTCAGCCAGCTCTGACCGCGCGGAGAGACGACGCACCCCTACGGCTTCATCGCCGGCTGATAGCCCGAGAGCTGCGACACCAGTTGAGGACTATCCACGAGGTGCGGATGAGCCTGGGGAATCGTCTCAGTCCCAAAATCCATATCTCACCAGGAGCAGCGAGAAAGACTGATAGATCCTAGCCCTCCGGGTGCGCTGGTTTGGGGGGAGTGGTGTGCGATTGTGGCAGAGAGTCTTCATGGCGCTGTTGATTTGGCGGCTATGATCAGCGTTAGGATACGTCTTGCTTTTGGTAGATGCTTGGTGTTTTGATTGCACTGCATTCGACGTGTTTGTTGGTCACGTTGGGTTCTTGCTATCTCGGGACATGAAGATTTTGGCAGAGAACGCAATGGGCGATTCGTGGAACGGCGTGGATGTTTGGCAGATAGGTAGTCTGAGCATAGTTGTCATACAATATCACCACGCATTGATTTGGACAGAGCTTCTCCGTTATTCAGAGAATGCCCTGTGCACGGCGCTTCATACGAAGTACTGTTGGGGGGTGTTGTGCCTTTTGTAAGGTGTCTCATTAACCCCTTTCATTGGCTTCAGCTCCACGGTGCCCACGGATATTGCCGATGTGTCTGTCGCGGGCACCAGTCATACTTTGGTGATTCGCAAATTGAGTCTTGGATGCATTCAGCCGCACCCAAAACCCGAAAGATAGTCTGCATGTGGCGAATGGAAGAACATATCGCGACCTGGCTGTGGTGAAAAATACCGCATTGCAAAGGTTGAAGGCAAGAGCTGCTGGCATCCCTTCAGAGGGGTTGGCCGCTGATCTGAACCGGTTTCGCTTCCTACTACTTCAACTTCTCGTCTCGGATTCTGCTTACATTGCCCTTATTTTAGTTGTTGCGTGTGCCTTCAGGATGGGGTCACCACCAAAACCTCCGGGGCTCCATGAAGGACCCTTACCGAGTGATGAGCACTCTCGGGCCCCACTCACCAAAGTCGCCAAACGACGAAGCGCTATCACTGCGTGGGGATTCGAAGCTGCTGTTCTAGCTGGTGCTCTTGGGTCCTTTGCCGCAATTATCGTTATCTTATCAATCTACAACGGACAGGAAAGCCCAGTTTGGCAGTACAGCATCAATCTGAACTCATTGGTGGCAATCCTCAGCACCATTCTCAGAGCGGCGCTGATGGTCCCGGTCGCCGAATGTATGCCTCTAATTGACTGCAACTGGTCGTAATCTCGCTAATGTTAGAGATAATAGCCATCAGTCAGTTGAAATGGGTGCGGTTCAAGAAATCGACCAAACTACGCTTGATGGAGCGATTGGACGACGCGAGCCGCGGATCGTGGGGATCGGCTGTCTTCCTCTCCCGAAACTTCGGCTTGTAAGCGCACATGACCACGAACATGAGATGAGATTCATGTTGCAGATAACTAACGCATCGAGTCAGCAATCTTGCATCGGTCGGAGCGCTGATCACCATCGCCTCACTTGCCATCGGCCCATTCACACAGCAGGCCGTCAAATCAGTCGTCTGTGAATCGGCGGTGCCCGGACTCTTAGCACAGGTCCCGATCGCTCGATATCTCCTCCCCTACTCGGACGACGTCGGGACGGGCACGGGCAACACACAAGTTTGGCAGCTGCGAGATCCCATGGTCCTTGCCCTCTACAAAGGAATCATGGAAACAGCGACCAACGGGGCTCCACCCATCCAGTGCGCGACAGGAAACTGCACTTTTGACCAGGGCCCCGGGGGGAGCTATGCGTCGCTTGGGCTTTGCTCCAAGTGCACCGACGTTACCTCAAAGCTTGAGCTTGTTTACGCAGGCTCCTGGGCTGCGTACCGAATGCCCGGAAACACGACGGCGCAGGTCGGGACGCGGGAGCCCACATCTGTCAATCTCCACATCAACACCACTCGGTCGGAGCTCGTGCAGACTGAGTGGATGAACTCGTCCATTGTCGCGCTCACCGTCAACGGGTGTATCAGGAATACCAGCCAGTCCGGCAACGTCGGATGGGACTGCCCCAACAGCGCCCAAAACACATACCCCCATCTCAGAGACGACGAGCGGCTCGTGTCAATCCCCTACCGAAGTGTTGTCGCGGCGCAATGCAGCCTCTACCCCTGCGCAAGGCTTTATCGCGCTGCCATCCAAGGGGGCATTCTGCGCGAGGAAGTACTCGCTAGCTTTCCAGCAGCGCTCCCTCCGCGCTACAAGAATGCCAGCAGTACCCCATTCTTCGGCCCCTTGGCGCCCGACGAGATGGATAACTACACGGCTATCATCGAGCCCTGCGCTGTTGGAAGCAGGGTCTACGACCGGACCAACTTCTCTCTGGCGAGGGGGGGCTCGACATCGGATGTCTACCTCGGCGAAGATCTGTTGGGGGCCGTCCCCGATCAGTGCGTGCTGAAGGTGCCCATCAGCTGGGGCTCTGCCTTCCGCAGAGAAGGGCTCGTCACTCTCAGTGACCGATGCATCCCCATCGTCACGATTGGCATAGACCCTGATGCGGAATACCCCAGCACGGAGTGCTCGAATCGGTGGCTGAACCCCCTGTTCAACAAAGGGAATGCCTCCTTCGAATCCATCTCGGCCACCTTTGACAGTATTGCCCTAGCTGTGACCGCCCGTATGCGCGTTATTGGGAAGGACAACGCTGCAAATCCCCTCATGGCGGAGGGCCAGACAATGGAGACACGGGTGTGCATCCACGTCAGCTGGTACTGGCTGATCCTTCCAGGAGTTCTAGCCACGCTAGCGATTCTTGTGTTAACAGGGACAGTCGTCCAGAGCTATCTGCATAGGAAAATGTATCCAGTTTGGAAGTCATCTCTTCTGCCGTCTCTTTTCTATGGGCTGCGGTCAAGTCTGCAGCACGAAGAGCACCAAAGGAACGAGGGAGGACAGGATGTCGCTAGCGTTTCTTCAGATCGGCCAGCGGAGCTTCGGGATTTACAGGCCACCGCGTCGTCGACAACTGTGCGATTCAGACCACAGGGAGAAAACAGTCATTTTGAGTGGGTGGGATAAGTCTTGGTTCTTAACGTTGTCGCATGCGGTTGAAAGTGTTGTTCGTCCGGTTTAGAAACAGAGGGCGGCTTGTACTGTGGCAAATTCAGGAGGTTTGCCAGGTCTATCAACAAGGCATGGTGTCACCATGAGCAGTATCGTGAGGAGTCATTTTCATCACAACAACCGCCTGTATACTCGATGAGACCCTATGAAGACATCTGCGATGCACACGCCCACTGGGAGGGGATATATAATGCCTCTATGGGCCCTCCTGCCCCTCCTTTCTCATCACACTCTTTACTACCGCTCTCTAGCAGCCTCCCAACCTTGGAGAAATCTCCAAATTCCCAACAACAACAACATAGCCCACGTTCAAGGCGTGCTATCGGATTGACTCCCCCGGCGAGGGGGAGCGGCCGCGCTCGAGCCGGAAGATCGTCGGGAAGGCAGTCGAGCCAGAGAACAATGGAGCCTTCGAGGGAATCGCGGTCGGGGACTCCGTCTCCGTCGGGTCCGCCTCCTGAGCCGATGCAGTATAATTCGTATGGACAGAGCGGCTCGGGCTCTTCGGGATCGGCTGGTGGTAGTGGCAGTGGTTCGGGGAACTTTGGGAAGGAAGGCTATCCTGGGAGATGAGCTGGGAACCTACTGAGATCTTGTGAGCAGCTGGGCTGTTGGGGGGCAGGTACCTCTTTTTTGGGCGGGGAGCATCAGAGACAACATAGCACATGCAGGTTTGTGCTGAGGTTTTATTGCATTGCGTTTGCATGACTGGGGCTTCTTGTTAAGGCATTAGCGGGAAGGGGTTTAGCATTTTTAGGGGCATCGGTTGAAGGTCTCGGCCAGGGCAAGGACTTGACAAGTAAGGTAGCTAGCTATCTTTCACCTGACTTAGTTATATACGATCACAGACCTGGGTGGGGAACTCCAAGACATAAATATCATTATGCGTTGATTTAAGCTCCGAGTCAGAAGGTTATGATCTTCCAAGTGGCAGAGCTATATGAGGGAGTGAATTGGAAACACTTTTACCACCCTAAAATCGACACCATGAGTTTCCCTTTCCTTCTCCGTAACTGGCTGAACCAGACTGGGCCAAACTGATTGAGGGGTCCACTCCTCTGGGCTTCCTTGGCTATAGTTGCCACGGTCGCCATGGAGTTGCGGGGACCTGGGTTTGGACCGCCGCACCACCAGCACCACAGCGCGGCTCAAAGTGTCGAGGAGCCCCTTCATCCCCTGCTTGCGTTCCAGGGCTGTTATTTTAGAATCCAGAGTTTGGACTGACAGCCTAGCAAAGATGTTGTCAGGCTGGTAGTCATGGACCCGGTCTTCGGCGAGCATAGATGACTCGAGTTTAGATATTCCGGCTTGCAGCTCGTCGTAGTGGTCACTGAGCCGTTGATTCGGGGTTAGCTCTTTTCATTGTCTGAATACATGTATTGCATGTTGAAATGTATTTACCAAGTGCAGGAGCCAGCGTGCGCTGCAGTGGACAGAGTGTCGAGGCTGCCCATTTCAGGCCTGTTTATGTCGCTGTGCCACCAGTGTTGTTCCGCACTTCAGCTGTGCTGGTAGTTCAAGAAGGGCCCTCCAAAAATATCCTGGCAAGTAACTAGACACCGCTTTGATTAGAACGCTTGGAGGTGTTGCCGGAGAGCTCTTGTTGAAAGGGGATGCGGAACAGAAAAGGTAGAACTGAAAACATTGAATATTTGAGCCCCGTGTGTCGAGGTATAGGCAGGAATCAAATCCCTTTATTTAATTTCTGCGAGACAACTTGGAGAGCTCAACTTGTCCAAAGTCGATCCAGGGGTTAGGGTGAGCTCGGGGTGGATGGTGAGAATTCGGCCTCAACCTCATTGGCTCGTTCTCTCTCCTCGTCGCAGCCACCCTGTCCCCAGGTTCGATGCCCACCACCACCACCCGCAATCTGCAGCCACCACCCCAAAATCGCCGGACAACCAATGAGAAGATAAGGCAGCATTTGCAACACCCCAAAGCCCAAGTCCGCCTCACTTTTTTCCACGCCAGCCACGACCTGCGCACACGGCCCAGGCACCCCAAAACCCCACCGCTTCCCTCACCCAACCTTATCAACCCCTCTCTCCCTCCCCCAAAAACAATCCACAAGTTTGGGGTGGGCTGTGAATCCAAGTTTCTCGGCCGGCCTACTCAGTTACAGTTACCTCACCATTTTTGTTGCCGGTCTCGACATACCGCCCTGATCACATTTTCTCCTCGATTTCCCATTGCCCCCGGGCGGGGGTTTGTTGGCAATGCCATGTCTGCCCCTCTGAGAACCACCGCCATTCCCGGGGTTGCTGTTATCAACAAAAAAGAACGCCCGCTTGTCAACTTCGTCGTCTTGCCCGTCGTCTTGCTCATGGACTTGCTCGTCCTGCTCGTCGGCTTTCGAAGAGACAATGTTTCGGGGTACGAATACACGGAGCATTGCAACCGGACGATGGCATTCCGGACGGAACTGCGGTACGTGAGCCTGATGTCAAGCGCCATATCACTCATTCTTCCACCGTTCATTTCATTCCGGCTGCAAGATTAAGTTGTCGAAAGCTGACTCTTTCAACTATACCTAGATACTTCCTCCTTGTCCTCACCAGCCTCTTCGTCGCTCCGATTATCGCCCCAATTCTTGTGACCGTCTTCGTCAGCGGCTATCTGCTGTGGGTCATCACACCATACTCCCTGTCCATTGGAAACCCTGTCCCTGTTCGTCCAATCTCCCTCTACGGTCAGTTCAAATGGGACCCCGTTCATTCACCCTCCCACGACGATCAACTCATGGTTTGGAATCATGGACTACAATATGCTAGCACGGCGGTGGTCAGACCCCAATGGGAAGCGCCCCGGACAATGCTGGACAGGTTCGAGCCGTACTGCAGCAGCGTGCCCTCCAACTACGACTTGACTGAGATTCAGCTCTCGGAGCCCATACCGCCCCCGCCTCCGCCGAGAGAGGCGACGTACACGACGCTTGGTATTTGGATCCTCATCTTGGCCCTTTGCTCCCAGTGGCTTGGATGGTTTTCTGAATTTCCACTGGGCATCAGACACCCCTGCACCACGATGCCGTGGACTATTTGGCCGGCGTTGGCTGTGCTGTGGGGCATCTGTTGGATGTTTTATACCCCGTCGGAATTCGAAGGATTCCTCCATTCCACAGAACCCGAGCAGGAGCTTGGATTTAGCACTGATAGTATGCGGCCCTGCATTTCTTGTTACTTAATCGCTAACCTGGCAACAGCGGACTTGTGGGCTTCTTTGGACCTGCTAATTCCTTTGCCGGAGCAATTTCCCATCGATCCGTCACACACGGGTTGCGAAAACGGATTCTCGATGCATTTGAGCCAGGATTCTGCCGATCTTCCCACAGGTTTCCCATTTCTGTCGAACCCTTCGCCGAATTTTGACATCTTCCTTGACTCCACGCGAAACGTTCACGATGAATTGCCTTTGCAACCCCTTGGCCATCCTGCCGCCTCACCGCGGGCTGCGTTGATCCAACAAAACCCACATGCACCAACAGCAACTTCTCCCATGGGGATTGTCGTTCCATCGTCTGTCCAACGGTTACCACAGCTGTCCGACGTCGGAAAGCATCTGGGCGTCGGCAGAAACAACCAAGATCAGTTCGGCAGTGACGTAACATTACCAAATCGTCAACAACCTCTCGCCACCCCAAAACGCTGCCCGCAGTGCAGCAAGGAATTATCCCGCCCGGATGCCCTCGCCCGCCACATGCGCGAGCTGAAGCACATCTCGGCCTCATCCCAACGATTCCAAGGCAGCGCCGAGGACACCACCGAATTTCTCTGTCCGGCTCCGGGCTGCAAGAAGTCAAAAACGGGTTTCGGTTTCAAGCGGCGAGACAAGCTGCGGCAGCATCTCAAGAGGTCTTGCAAGGCGCAGCATCGGCTTCAAGCGATTGCGGCGTCATCTGGATCTGGGACCCCACCGACATCCTTGAGTGGGATCGCCAGTGTGACGGAAGAGGGGAGCCCTACTAACAACGAACTTGGGCAAACACTGGTAGCTCCTCATTCTAAAGGGTTTGATCACTCTGACAACGTACATGTGCTTGCCTCTCTGCAGAGATGCCACGAGGCGGAGGAAAGAGAGCAAATTTCTAGGGAAGAAGACCTTCGGAAAAGGCAAGAAGAGTGTCGGCGTGGACGCGAAAGGTTGGAGGAATTAAAGAGGGTCCTCGAGATGTTTGAAAGGGAGGAGCTATGATAATCTTGTCAACAACAACACATCAGGGGCAAACCAGAGCATCTATCATTCCGTCGAAACCAGCAACATTCTATTCTACTGCAAAGACCCCTGAATCATCATCTGTCAGAGTATGGATACTAACCATGCGACGAACCCAAAAGCGCCGCCCCCTTGACTTCAAGCTACTAGGCTGCCGGCTCCCACAGCCAAACTACCTGCATGTGCCCAGGTGTAGGTCCCATGTGCTCACCGCTCCAGTAGAACTGCCACACGGGCAGTGCGTTCTCCCGATCACCTGGCACTGGTATTTCAAATATGCACCCAATATTCCCAGTGCAGATAAACGGGTACTTGAACCCATTCTTTTTTTTCCCCTATTAGCGTCGCTCTCTCCCATAACCGTTTGAACGGCTAGAAATGGGTAGGTAGGTACTTACAATAACATACCAATTCCCCCTGCCGTTGGTCACATCTCCAGGCGCCTCCATATCGGTACAAGAGTACGCATACGACCCTTTCCCAAAAATGCTCTCGAGGTTCTCTTTTGCGCTCCGATCCACGAATGTGCATGTCCCCTGCGACGAAGAGAGCTCGTGCGGCCAGGTGTCGCTTCTCGTAAAGACGGCACAGTCCGCGGGGGAGGAGGAGGGGGCAAATGCGCCGCGGGCATTGAGACAGCCGATGACGTCGGAGGGAGAAGCATAGTTTAAAGTGGTGGCGTTGAGGATGCGGATGTGCCCGGTGCCGGTGAAGAGGGAGCCTACGTCGGGAGGTTGGAATTGTGCGTGGGCGAGAGGGAGGGATGGGAAGAGGTGGAGGAGAAGTGTGAGGGTGGAAAGGTGGCGCATCCTGAAAACAATTTGCGGTGGGGATGAGGAGAAGAGAAGAGTGATGATGGTGGAGAGGTCTGGAGAACCGATACGACTGTTGCTGGGAAGGTTGGCAGTTTTACAAGAATGGAGGGAGACCTTTTAAAACGCCTTGTGAGGCAAAGCAGTAGGGCGTTTCGGTGCCTAGTGAAGGGGTTGGTGCCAGAAATGAGGACAACGGAGCAAATCCCAGGTATGGTGGACATGTGATGGATGCTTAATTGGCTCTACGGAAAGGAAGCCAGGATTTAGACCGCATCGATATTGTAGGAACGCTGAAGGGCTCATCCATTGCAAGGGGTTTCAATGGACCTCCTTCTGTTTGGTGCGGCTTCATTGCTGTGCCGCGCGATTGCGCCGCCACAATATATAACCTGTTCATTCCGAGCCGCAGCCCGAAGCCCTTTGAAGGATTCCCGCCATCCCATAAGATTATGCTGAAAGCTTAAGTACCTCTCAGGACTTTTGGTAATATTTGTGTCCAAGTTGACTGGTGCACAACTTGCAGCTACTGTTTTTCCAATCAATAGTACCCGGAGTTGGGGTTGATAATTCCAGGTGGCTACTACGGGCGCGATACGCACCATTCTTCTGGACCAGAGCCGTACCGTAGTCAGGATCGAGACCCACAGCGACGGAAATACTAAAACTGCTGAGTTGCGGGTATTGTGGGGGATTGGTCAGATGGGTGCACTGAGAGATGTGATTGCCTACGAGGAATTGTTGGCTTTGGCTTGATGATCAACATATTGAGTATTGGTTTTGGCTTGCATCCTTAGGAGTTTGACCGTAGTTTATGGGAGGGGAAATTCGGAGCTACTAGGACACTGGTGGGGCTTTTCTACGGTGGGTGAGATAGTATGGAAGGATAGGGATGCAAATATTATGCGATAAGTTGAAGTTAAGATCTTCTTTCAGTTTTTTGGTGCTGTGGTGTGGCTGTCATGGCTTGATGTGTTAGAGCTAGTTGTTTGTTTGAATGAGTTAGTAAGCAGATTTCTATATGAAGTGTGCTCCAATCAGCACTGAACGTACAACAAAGATGTATGCGTACCTATGATGTACATGTGCAAATTTTAAGAGGGTATATGCACATTGGATCGTTCTCTCTAGTCAATGAAAAGGGTGAACTGCGAAAGGGTTTCTTGATAAGGACTGGGAGAGATGTGAGCTTTGAGTAAGGTAGGTGGTTTGGTTATTTTGCGGGCCATGAATACTCCATGCTTTCAGTCAGAGGCTGTAGACACTGGAGAAAACACACTGTGTGTTGGTTGATAGGTCGTTGGGGGTATTCTCATCTAGGTACCTGAGTTTTGGCTTGAGCACGATGGGACTAACAAACATTCTATGTTTCTTTGTCTCTTCAAAGCAACTGAGGGATGAGATGGCCTCTCCCAAGGCCATGTATGAGACGGGTTTTCGTATGCCTTCATGAGGTACGATACTGGGTGTATCGCGACGAGCAGCGTTGAAGGAGGCTTGACCACTCCATCCGCCCATGAGTCGGGCCTGTCAATTCGTCCTTCTGATGCGTATACTGGCCTGGGAATTGGCATATAAAGACCAAGAGAGGCCCCTCCCTATTCCCATACGAGAGCCTCACCAAAACACTCTTGAGCCGTTGTCGATCAAGTCTTCAACACTCCAAACTCCAACTATTTGCACTTCGCCTTTGCATTCAACCAAACGCCGTCCTCGAACCCCGGCTCAGCTGAGCGAATATCATCACAAGATGCCCAGATACACACGAGGAGAAGATTCACGGAATACCGAGTATTCCTCCCCCAAATCCTCTCCGCTAAATCCGGAGGCACACGACTGGACACCATTCAGATCACCAACTGCTCTGAACCCGGAGGTGCGCGACTGGGCACCGTCCAGTTCATCGAGCCGTCTCGATGAAGGCCCAAGAAGGCGTTATGCCTCGCTCTTCAGCCCCTCCACACTCAACCCCAGTGCAGAATCCTGGCGCCCCTCCAACTCATCAGTCGAAGACCGTGATCGTTATTCCCGCTACGGTTCTGATCGCTCAGAATGGAAACCAGCGAGCACCACCAAGCCACCATGGTACCGAGACGATTACGAGGCAAGCACCAAATCCGAAGCGAAATTTTGGGGCGACCGGTCCAGGCACGAATCCGATACTGCCTACAAACACAAGCCCCTGGACCCGCCATCATACGCCTTTGGCCAACAACACCGACGCCCCTGGAGCAGCCGGCTGGACTCCAGACATGACGAATCCAAGACTAGTGATGCCACGTCCTCGTCATATCACTCACGGGACACGGAACGCAGCAGCGCGAGGCGCTCTCCGTCGCCTAGCTACGCAAGCTCCTATTCTAAGGGCGGTCGGCTGCGTCTGCGCCAGTCGATATCCCCTGTGAGTCGTAGAGTATGGAAGTATGGAGTTTCGTATGCCGATGTGACATCGCCTCGGCGATAGGGGGAGGGTACAGCGGAGTCGACATTGGGCGTTCTTCAGGTTGATGCGAGGTATTCTATTCCTAGGCGATGCATTGCAGTTTGGATAGGCTAGGGATGAGGGAAATGTTAGGCTATTCCCAGCATTCAGGGGTATTTGTCGGCATTGTTTACATGGTGGCTTGGTGGTGTGGCCGAATGGCAAACTTCAGAGTCAACTGGGGATCTAAATATCTCAATGACAAGATCAATAGCCAAATAACTAGCCAAATCAAGTATTGCTTTTAGCCACTTGGTCCCAAGTATCGGGTTGCGCTGCATTCACTGCTTCTTGTGCGAGCTGCTCCCAATACCTCCAGCACAGCAGCAGCTCAGGAGGTTATTCCCGCTTCCTCAACAGACCACTGCCCCTACCTCTCCAGCTCCATCTCACGCCCCTCACAAGATACATACACATACACGTCCAGACCCCGCTCTCCCTACCGCGGACGCTCCCCTTCTCCCTACTGCGGACGTTCCCCCTCCCTCAGCTCCTCCTCCCTAACTAGACTCCCCTCACGGGAGCCCTCAACCCGATGGCTGGATTTGCCGACGCTGATGTCGTCGGAGCTGTCTTCTCGACGGTCTCCCTCGCCTATCTTGCGGACGAGGTCTTTCCCGGTAAGTCGGGAGTATTCTCGCTCGCCGGTGCGTCGGTGTGAGACGGGGTATTCGGCGCCCGCGAGGTCGCCTCCGAGATATTGGTAGGTTGGGGCGGGAGGTGTTGGGCCTGGGATTATGCGGCTATCATTCTGTCTTTATTGGGCGGATGATCCGGTTGACGACGTCTTGCTATGGTCAAGCGGAGGTCATGATGACGGGAATGGTACAATCTGTAAGCGGTGATAGGTTAGCTGAGTATATACAGCAAGTAGCACACCAGCCTTTACCCACCAGGGCTAGATCTTCATCGCATAAGGTCTCCAGAGACAGCAGGTACCATTTCATCGTGAAGAGGGTTCTTCATCATCACCGAGGTTCTCTCAAGAGCGGTGAGGCATGATGACCAGCCGGACAAGGGAAAACTTACACGACAAACCCAACATGCGTATTCAGCGTCGAAAAGTCCACCTTCTGATACATACGCCTCGTTGGAGAGCAAGAGATAAATACTCGATGACTTCACCACCTCTCTTCTTCCTCTTGTTCCTTCTAGTAAGACATGGCACATAATCCCTCATTACCGAAGCCCCAAGGTCACGACCAACATGCCTCGCCGAAGCGCCTCGTCCCGGTCGAAAGACCCAGATAGTAGCAAATACTTCTCCTCCCGCCACTCTGGGAACTATGACAATCTCCAAAGACGGCCCATCGTCGCCGGCAGCTCCGCTGGGGCAGCTTCTCACCCTGACCCAAGTGGCGAAGAACAAGCTCCCTCCTCTGAGATGCAGCACCAGGACGAGGCCGCATATTATTAATACGACCCCACCGCAGAATACCCTCATGATGACAACCAGAATTACCCAGACGAGCACACATACTACTCTCAAGACGGGTACCAGAACCCCCAAAACGAGCATGCATACCACTCCCAGGACAGGTATGCAGAGTACCCTGAGGGGGAACCAGCATACTACCCCAACAACGACAGCGCCCCCCCACAGCGTCCCACGCCCTACTATGACTACCGCACAGGCGGCTACTGGCCCAAGAAGCGGAAATCATCAGCAGCAGCAGCAGACACCACCGCACACGGCGACGCCCTGGCCAGTGAACGACCCGAGCTGCTTGAGCGGCCGCCCTACTACACGCTCTCGAAGACGCCACGCAAGCGACGACAGCCGTCACCGGCAAAAGAACCTGAGTTGTCGGGGCAGCCGGATGAGGAAGAAATTCTGGAGGCGGTTCCACCGCCTTGGTACACTTTGTCCAATACTCCGGTGACCAGGCCGGTGCAGCGGCCGAAAGAACGGCCGCGGGAGGCAGACGAGTCGACGAATTTTTAGCTGGGGCTTTGCATGGCGATTGCCCGTGTGGTCAATGGCTGTATGGGCGGAATGGCGAGCGAGGTCTGGGTTTGTTTTGGTGAAAAGGTTTAAGAGTAAGAGTTCTTGCCCCGTCGATGCTCTGTCGGTACGCGGGTCGTGGACTAAAATTGTGTTGTGCATCATGGTTTGCATCATGCTTGGTCTTTCAGATCTGCTAATAACAACAGTTTCACATGCATAGCTTCGCTGCCTATCTGGGTATCTCAAATTACAATGCGCTTGCTTTCCTATTACACGAGTTTAAGGGCTTGAACTTACCAAACATCGCCTCAGGGGCGGCCTCCGTGGATGTTGCATTGTGCCCAATCACTGGGCCGCGTTCTCTCTCATCCCCTTTGTCCGGAGCGTCAGCTTTGTCTCGCCCTCTTCAAACGGCAAAGACAGCGACGGTAATGGCCCATGCGACCCCCCAACAATGGCATTCGCATCGCCATTTTCCTTAGAGATGGCTCTCCGCAGCTCCTCTCGCTGCTTGCCGAAGGCATCGCTAGAGTCGCTACCTCTACGACTGCCCCCGAGACTGCTTGCGTCGTCTCCCGCCACATTCACACCGAGACTTCTCATCCGGCCAGCCCAGAGACCACGCACACCGCCACGCTTCCGCTCTGGGACTTCGTCGTTGCCGGCACTGCACACGTAAAGCAGATACTTGAGGTTGGGGAGTGTGTGACGGATATCGACAACCTTCAAGCCTTGCGATGTGCAGAGCGCCTCGATGTCTTTGTTCAACAGGAACCACCCGTAGTCAAAGCGGAACTGGGCGCTCGAACCACCACGGGGGACGTACAGCGGGAACTCGCGGTGGGGGTCCTGTAGTTGGCTTATATCGTCGCGGATACTTGATCGTGAACCAAAGAGGCTGATGGGATACGGAAGCACGACTCCCAGGTAGTACTGCAAAGAATCTACGAGTCGCGCGACATGTCCCAAGGCCCCGGAAATAGCATCTTCGTCAACCGTTTTCTTGGACGAGTCGTAGACGGTGTTTGGGAGGGGAATCCCGCATATCTGGAAGGAGAGCGGGGAGCCAAAGGGGACAGGGGAGATGTCGTAGACGTTCGAGAGATCCTCGCAAATGCGTCGCCGCTGCCCATGGATAAGCTCTTTTGTCTTCGCAGCAAGGTCCTGGGATTGTGCAAGTTTCTCCGCGGCATTCTCAACATCCAAAGCTGCCTTCTCCTGTAGTCTACGCCCTTCCGCGATGGCGGCCTTCCGGGCTGCAATGGAGGCCTTTAGCTCCTCGTTCCTCGCCCTGGCGGCCTTAACGGCACGGCGCTGCGCAGAGACATAGCGATTGGCTTGCACTAATTTATCCTCAGCCTTGGGGAGCTCGTTGCGTTGTTCCTTCTCGAGTAGATTATCGATCTGTTGAGCAAGAGTGTCTCGCGTCGCGATAGCATCTTGAATGGAGTTGTCCAATGTAGCAAGTCGCATGAGGGCGTTGTACGATGACGTGGGCAAAGGAGTCGTTGGTTTCGGTGGAGGATACTTGTTCGAAAGCTCGAGGGAGTAAATGCCATCCACCATGTGGAATACCAAGCTGTTTGGAGGGAAGTGTACATCCTGAAGGGTGCCCAGCCAGTTGAGGGCACGTAGATCCACCTCGTCGACGAGAAAAAGTTGCCAATTTCCCTGCCTTTTTGTCCAAAACTTGACTGTCACTAGCGGTGACTGGAGAACGGACGAGTTATGGCTGGAGAGCTCGAAGAAGCTGAAGTTGAAGTTCTGTCAATGCGCGTGTCAGCAATCGATCGTTGGTGTACGCAGACAGGTGGCCAGGGGAGGGGGACGCACAGTAGCCCGTGGGCAGATCTCGCTAGTGTAGATGGGCTCATCTTCCTCGTCGACGTGGAGCGAGAAGAACGCATCGGCAAGCTTAGTGTCGAAAGTGTACTCGATCTTCTTTTGACGCGTCACGGGAGTGGCACCGCCGAGGTTTGTGCTTCGGCGCCGGCTGGCTAGCGGTCGCAGGGCTTCGGAGGAGTGAGAATGCTGCAGCTGGGGGGCTTCGCGTAATGCCTCGAGCTTTCCGGGGCTCTTGTTAAGAGCAGCATCGTCGGCGGTGCGGCCGCGGGGTCGAGCGAGGGTCAGATTGCGCAGAAAGATGCCGCGCAAATGGCGCAGCTTGCGGTTCTGCGGTAGCAACAATGGGCGAGTTTGTTCTGCTGACATGTTGTCATCTTGGTGCCATAGGGGGCGCTGGGTCAAGAGGCGCGGGCATTGACAATACCGTGGTGATGCTTGGAGCTCTGTCGTATGCTGTGGAGGTTCTGGAACTTGGCCGTCATGGCTCTTGGCGGCCGCGATTGCATTCGCGGGCCAGCGCCACGTGCATCAGCATTTGTGGTCCGTGCAGACCCTGTAGTAAAACATTGCCTTTGATCCGTGCGAGAGATCGCACAAGATTCCTACAAGACAATCCGTCAAAGCCTCTTACATTGCCCCAACATAGGCAGAGATTCATTGTTTCGTAGTACTCCGTGGCTAGTAGGGGAGACTCTAAGGCCAACAGCAAGGCCTCTTGAATTGGTGTGCGAGATGGCCTGCAGCATCGTAATTTGCAGCCTCTGACAGAAATGAGGAATCTTCCGCACTGGGCTCGGCGGTTTTGTGACTGGGTTGAGAGCCGGACTTTCTGCCAGCGCCTGCGGATCGCGTGTTCACATTTGCACCTTACACGAAGGACAAGTTGTGACATTTCTCATTATCAGTCCGTTATACCAGCCCGGATCTCTTTCTATTTAGACACAACCGAACCTCCACCATCTTCAATTGCAAAGGCGCGATGGGTCGACTAGAGGAGGATATCCCATCTCTTTGGCTCCAAATGCAAACACCCAAGAAAACTCCAATGCATCAACCACAGCAGGGCAACCCCTGAACCTACAAAACTCGCCCTTCGCTGCTGCGAAACCACCCATGAATCTGGCGAATGGCGCCAACACCGACCTGGTATCATACAAACAAACTCCATCCCTGCAAACGCAAACAAAGACACCGCATTCTGATGCCATGCGACCCTCAAGGCCGATATGGCCGATAGTACGGCGACGCGGGCACCTCCAACTCTGCAGTGCCAGCCGTTGGACCAGCCCCGTAGGGACTCAGCGTTGGCGCCAACCGACCCGCACCCTGGGCTGACCTCTGGCCCCGATACCACCCAGGGATATCGTCATTGACATGCGTCAAATCGGTGCTTGAGCTGGGCGAGTGCTTCATGCCATATAATCGGTCGAGCTCCTGGTCCTCGCGCTGGTGTCTTCGTCGTCGCCATACGTAGATGATGCACCCAACGATAATTCCGATGACGGCAACGCCGCCTGCAATGCCGAGCGCTACTTTTGTTGTGGCTGCAAGGCCGGTGTCGGCGGTGGGTTCTTCTTGCTTCTTCTCGGCGTCGCCACCGTTGAGGCCGTTGTTGACTCCCGGGTCGACTCCGGTCCCGCTAGGCCGTGGGATTGCACCATCGGTCTCGAGGGTTGGGAGTCCTGATGCGGCATCTGTGTCGATGGTCTGTGTCCCCGAGGTTATTGCCGGCTCGTTGGCGTCTGTTCTGGTTGCACCGGGGCCGGCAGTTGTTCTTGATGCTGTCGCTGGGCGGTCGCTACTTTGCCAGTTGATCTGAAACATGGGCGCAAAGAGACTGAAAGCTGTCACAGACGCTTTTGCGTCTGGTACTGTCATGAAGGCGAAGTCGCCGCTCTTGCTGCCGTCGCAGGTCACTGTGGGTATTGTGGTGGAGGTAGCGACCAGCGTGCACGTCTGGCCGTTGATGTTGGCACAGCCATAGCCACTGGAGAAGGTCAATAGGGCTCTGGAAAAGGTCGCACAAAGGGGGTTTACCTTGGGCAACATCCTACTGCGGTCTCCCCGGCCGAGAGTCGGAACTGCACCGGCCAATTTGAGGCACCAGCCGTACCGCCTGTCGCCGAGCATGCTGTCGCATATCCTGCTGGGCAATGCACTCCCGGGGAGTAGTAACCCCAGCCGTTGAGCGGTGCAGACTTTGCCGAAGCGCCGCGGGAAGTGGGTGGCCAGCACGACGTAGCGTCTACGCCGTTCCCTCTTGAGCATGCTTGCCCGAGATTCGCAACGTTCTGAACCGATGCCCCAAGCAGCGGGATGCCAAGAAGGCCGCCATCCACAACTCCCACTGCGACCGTGCAAGCTGGTGGCGGTACGAATGTTGTCGTCAACGGGCCGAGGTTGATCGGGGCTTGGTTTATCAGAGCCGTGGTTGCCATGATGCTGAGGCCTGGTGGTGATATCTGGGATTCCTAGTGAAGAATCTTTATTGCCTCGAACGAAGAGGGCAGCGCCTCTCCGGGGCGGACGCACTCAGTTTTACATCCTCCCTTTGGCCTCCGGGATAGGTATACGATCGGCGCTGCAGGCTGTGCTACGGAATCGTTCTGCCGGAGCAATACTGCAAGTAGGGTTGCCGGCGATAATTTGGTCGTGACGTTGTAGTATGGGTTGTAGAAACGCAGCCTGTTTCAGAGTTCCTCCTGCGTGGCACACAAGCCACCGAGCAAACGGGTTACCTGCCGCTTGGGAGGGGCGATATCAGGGGATCACCCAGCCGATCCCCAAGAAAACCCCTGCCGATCGCCCGCGAGTGTGGGTGAGCGCGCCCCAAAATGGGGATGTCTCCCCCGCATTGTCGACCCCCTGCCGATCATAGGTTGCCCATTCCCACCAATTGCCCTCCTCAACGTCCCGCGGCAAAAGGCCCCAAATGGCCCTCACTTGTTTGCCAGGTTTCGAAAGTGTCGTTTCGCGTGGGCACACGGTTGCAATTGGCGTGTGCTTGGAAAGGGGAAATGACCGTGTTCCACAAAAGGGCAGCGGCATTGGGAGAAGGTACTAGTGATGATGAGCGTCGAGCGACACGGGAGACCCGATGCTTGACCCCTTGCGTCGGTCGGTCGATTAGGATCCCGCGCTTCCAAGAGGAGCTGCCTCGAAACAAATTCCCTAGCTGTGAAACAAACTTGACGATTTCGCATTCCTCTCAGCTCCCTCGGGAGCTTTGTTCTCGGCATCCCTCCGGACGCTCGGGCCGAGTCATAAAGAAGCAACGCCTGCCCCGCGGATAGGCCATCCAATGTAAGTGCGTACCGTACTTGCTGCTGTTGAAAGAAGCTTCCTCTTATCAGCCCGTGACATCGAACTGATAAATGCTGAATCAGACCACCGGGACTGCAAGTGCCCCTCAGTCACCATCACCATGACGTGACCGCGAGCAGAGATTAAAGCAAGCACCCGAAATAGAATCTCTGCCAAAATTGCTTCCGCATGCTTCAAAATAATTGCACATCCGACATTAAGACATTTCCTTTTTCTTGTCTGCCCGTTTGCAAAACGGATTACCTACGTGCCACTGCGCCCGACCTCACAATGCGCACTTTCGCACGACCCTTGCTGGCGCTTGCCAAGCCGGCCGTGCCGGCATCGCGAAGGGGATTTACCTCGACCCCGAGCTACGTCCTGTCGGCAACCAGCATTGAGAGCCCATGCGTCTGGCACCGCATCTTCGGAGGGGTTCTTTCGCACCCTCTCAGAACCTCAGTCATACCGCCGGGCAGCCAGGATCGGAGCGCGTCATGGGGACTCTGGGGCGTAGCTTCACGTTCAGTGGACGAAGCAGACGACGGTATTGTGGCCATTTCTGGGGAGGTCAAAGAAAACCCCACCGAAAGCGAGGCAGACGTCGCCGCCGATCGGACAGATGAAGATCCGCTCCCACCGGGGCTACACCATACCATCCCGTTGCCCGCCGGAGAGGCGGCGCCTGAACCAACACCTTCCGAGGAGAGGGTCAGAGCCGATCGGTCGCCCGAAGATCCGCTGCCGAAAGCGAAGAGGCGTTGAGAATCAGGGGGGTGTGATAAGATTGGTCTTGGCGGTTGCTATTGCGGATGGGCTACCAGTGTACAGTCTCGGACATGTCGTCGGGTCGACAAGTTGCAGGTTGATATTACCCCGACGTCTTGTTAGGAATTCCAACAATATACCTATCTCATTTCCTTTCCCTTTCGTCACTGAGGAGCGAGCAAGAACCGCGGTTCAGTCTCCTCCAAGGTACGGCCAGTGCAAAACGCCAGTTGCCCGGGTTCAATAGAACGAAGCATGCGTGCATATGGTATGTTTCTTTCATTGCTTCGGCTATCGCGTTGACATCATTCGATAGACGACCATTTCAAGACCGGCTTGATCGCCTTCCTAGATTTGGCATCCTCAATCGCCTTCTCAAAGTCCTTCACATCATAATACTCTATCAACCGCTCCATGGGAAACAGCCCCTTAGCGTGCATCTCCATCAGGTGGGGGATGAACTATTATGTCTTTGTTAGTGTCATCACCACTCCAGTCAAGGTTGTAAACTTACGTCCGATGGAAGACTGTCCCCCTCGCTGCACCCGACATACTCCTTTCCATACGTCAAGTGCGACATGATATCAACACTCGCGCTGTGTCCCGGCCCAGGCGCACCCACTGTGGCTGCCCTCCCTCTGGATCCAAGCGCATCAATCATGGTCCTCACCACCGCCGGCACACCCGTGCAGTCCACCGCGTAATCCACGCCGTTCGGCGGACACATTGCCCTAATCTGCTCAAACACATCCTTATCCGACCCAACACACCATGTGTCGCCCCCAAATCCTTTGCCAACTCCAACCGACTCTGCTGCAGATCAACTGCAATCACCATCTTCGCCTTGCGGATCAACCCCGCCGCCATCACCGCCGCCATACCAGCACTCCCCACCCCGAATACCGCAACTGTGCTCCCCTCCTTGACGTCAAGCGTGTTCAACACCGCCCCCGCACCAGTCTGCATGCCGCATCCCAGCGGCGCAAATAGCGCGAGTTCCGTCTCAGGCGCAACACGAACGACACTCGAGCGATGCACAAGCGTGTGATTTGCAAAGGAGGACTGCCCGAAGAAGGAAGAGTGGACTTTGGCGCCGCCTTCAGAGGAGAGCATCGCCCTCGAGGCATCGGGGCGGGCGCCGCCAAAGTTGTGGTCGTTGAAGGTGTGGTAGTAGGCAGGGTGGCCTGAGGTGCATTCCTTACAGGTCTCGCAGTGCGAGAAGGAGAGGAGGACTTTGTCGCTGGGGGAGACGGTGGTTACGGCCGAGCCGGTAGAGATGACGACGCCGGCACCTGTGAGGGGGTTGTTAGTGATAGATAGGGATGGGAAGGTGCCGGTGTCCGCGCCTTGAGCCCGGGAGGGGAGAGAGGGGCTACGCACCTTCATGACCGAGAACTGCGTTGGGCGCGCATGGCAGGAGACCTTGTGCGCAGGAGAGATCGGTGTGGCACAACCCGGAGGCGTGGATCTCGACGAAGACCTCGTCGGGTTGGATGTCCATGAGGTAGACTTGTTGGAGCTTGAACTTTCCGTTCAGCTCGGGGATGACGAGGGCGGTGGTGGTTCGCGACATGGTGACGGGGACGCGGATGGTGATGCAGTCGGCGGGCGCGTGTAAGTGGGCGTCACCGGTGGATGTTGGTGGGATGGGGAATGCAACTCGACTCGACCCAACCCTGTTGCTGCTGAGGTGGCGATGCCGCCTGCCTATGGATGGTTATGGGTTTCATTTCTCTCCGTTCGGCGCAAGCGCGTTCCGGCGGCATGGTGTTTTGGTTTGTCACGGAATGCAAGGGCTCTCCCTGCCGGGGAGATGGTTATGTCGGAGTGGCGGTGGGATGGGCCTTGGCGCCCAACCAAAGCTGTGAGATTGGATCCCAGGCGCTTGGCTGAAGGAAGAAAAGTCTAGATCGGCAGTTTCGTGCGGGATAGTTCGGATCGGGGAGGGCGGATGGCACGTGGGCTGTGCGTTGAGCGTTCCCCGGTTTCTCGGAGCCTGGCTCAAGTCCGTGCCGAGATCATTGTGGCAACATCGCAAAGAAGGGGCGGGAGCTAGTCTCGATGGGCTCCATGCTACGTGTGAACCGGGGCAGCGGTAAACTAAACGGTGGGGTTGCGCTGGGGATGGCGCCGGGAACGAGTTGCGGCAATTCTTAAAAGATAAAAGTAAGATCCATTACGTATTGAATCTCTTGCCATGTTGTTATATGCCTCTGATTGCCGTTTTCTGCGCGCCGCTGCGGGTACAACCCCAGCCAGAAGTGTCAGGGAGTGTGTATCTGCGAAGGCAATACAGCCATTGTTAGAAGGTGGCCTTGATTTCCGCAGCCAAACTATTAGATAGCCAGCTCGCATGCTACAGCTCTTCCTGCCCTATGCGCCTTGCGATCTGCTGTTGTCGGGTAGTTCGTGATGTGCTCCCATGTGAGCTCCAGCAATGTGCCCAGGTGCCTTCGTCAGCTATCGGCCCAACACTTGTGCAAGAACCAGCCTAGGGAGTAAGGCAGGGCTGCCATGTACGCGCCCTAGAATATGTGCTCGCCATGGTATTACCTACATGTGTCTGCGCGGTACTAAAGTTACGTAATGGCTGAGGGGCTGAGCTTTTGGCACGCGCATCAGCTGTGGCGAGACATACGCAAGCCGAGCTAAGGTAAGCTTTCCGAGGTTAGCGGCAGGAAAATTCTCAGAACCTTGGTAGCACGTAAGGAAACCTTCAGGGCCAAGAGCAACCTCATTGAAGCAATGCCAAGACGGCGTTCTCGAGGAGGGAATGCAAGATACAAAGCTTGGTATCATATATCGCAAGGCTTTTAAGCCTTGGACCTTGTCCGTCCCAAGGACACATCCAGGGGCGGCTGCTTCCACTGCTTCTTCTTCTCGCTACGTGGGGTGATCTGTGCGGGGAACTCCTCGGGCATACACACGAATCCCTGCGTGAGCTTCTCCTGGTCAGGGATGATGTCCTTGCCGTTCGCGTCAACAGCGGGCTTGATGTCGAAACCCCAGATCACACGCGAGACACCAAGGAACAAACTGCGCTCCGCGACGTGGATACCGGAGCAGATGCGGCGGCCGGCGCCGAAGGTGAACTGGTCGCGCTTGGATGCATCGGGGTTGGCCGCTGCGTCACCAAGGGACTGGAAGTCGTCCTTGTAACGCTCTGGCTCGAAACGGCGGGGGTCGGCGTGGCGCTTAGGATCCATGTGAATTGCCCAGACGTTGTTCATGACACCGGCGCCCTTGGGGATGAGCATGCCGTTGTAGTAGTCGTCCTGGGTTACGGCGTGGGAACCAGCGCCCAGGATAGTCGTAGGCATCCACCGGAGGGACTCCTTGACAATCGAGCGAATATACTGGAGCTTTGGCTCATCTTCCATCGTGGGGAGGCGATCCTCGCCAACCACACGGTCGATCTCTTCCTGTGCCTTGCGCTGAACATCGGGATAAAGAAGCATGGCTTGAACGAAAGCATAGAGGGTGCTGGATGTGGTGTCGGAAACGGCCTTGAGGAGCGTACCAGAAATGTAGGCGGCCTGGTCGTCTAAGAACCCTTCCGTCTTCTGGGCGGCAACAAGTTCCTCAGAGAAGCAGCGAGTGATGGTTTCAGCAGCCGTCTCCTCCTTGGCACGGGGCCAGTGACTGAGGTAGAGGGCCTTCTCTCGCTTGTGCATCTCACGAGCCTTCTGCTGTGTTAGGAGCAAGAAACCGGGCAGATGACGCATCCAAGGGAAGAAGTCAATGAGGGCAGCCGGTCCGGTTTGGTTGAGATCGGCGAACTCGCTGAATCCGTCAAAGAGCTGTTTCATCTTCTTATCTTCGTAAGTCGGTGTGCGCCACCCGAAGACCATGGTGGTAGTGAGGGCGTTAGAGTATCGTCGAATGTTGTGCAGGAAGCTCTCGGGCTTGGTGAGCATCTCATACAGCATCTGCTTGTTCTCGAGGATTTGGTAGGGGACGTATGACTTGGCGGCTGAAACATTGAGGAGGGTATGCACAAGCTTTCGGCTGGTGCGCCACCTCGGGCCGTATCCCATCATTAGAATGCGAAGGTCTCCGGAGCAGAGTGTTTGTCCAATGTACATTTCCGGGCGGTGGGAGTGACCATGGTCTTGGTTCCAAGAATGAGGCTGTAAACCGGGCCATATTCGCGAGCCCATTTCTCAAATTGGGGATGGGCATCCTTCGTTGGCATCTGCATTCGGTGTGAGCCATGGCTTTGCTGCGAAGAAACTCCGTACGAACCTGGTAGAGATTGCCAATGATCGGAAGTGTGGGCGGGCCGGGAGGGAAGTTCTTTAGTCTCCGTACCCTCAACAAGAGCCGTATGAAGATTGCCACACCCACCACAATAGGCAGGTAGGTAAGAAGAACCGCCATTCAAGCACTGGGTGTCGACTGCAACGGCGGGGGAAAGGTGAAGGGGCTGCAGGGGTGTAAAACGCGAGATGGGCTGATTGTTGGATGATGTTGTTGTGACGCAAGTCGAAGGACGGCGGGGATAATGTAGGAAAAACGTATCGACGCTCACTTGCTGTGATCCCCTCGTTTTGGAGACATTCTCGGCTGACAGCTACCGAGAACTGGCCGTGTCGGGGTGGATATGGGATAGAAATTGCACCCAAAACGCGCCCGGGATGCAACCGGACGCGGGGGCGGAATATTGGTTGCGGGGAGGTCTTGGCACGGAGGCGATGTGGGAAGACGGAGCCTGTGCCCGAGACGACTGTGGGGGAATTTGGCGAACCGGACGAGTCAGATTTCTCATCCGTGCAGGGTTCCCAGAGTAGTAAATCAGATATATCTTCAGTACGTGTTCCTTGCCGGTTTCCCTAGTTGGCGTTTGCAAATCGCATTGCCGAAGTCTGGGGATGCCCCCGGCCCCGCCCCAGGGTATTGGTTTGGGGTGACCAAAGGGCATAATGCTGGTGGCTTTAGGGCTTGGCCTCTCTCACTCGACGTGGAATCTTTGGAAGTCGCTAATAAGGTCGTTGACTTGGCGCATGCTCGTCTGATCGTACTTTTCAAGGATAGGCTCGACAGACTTGACCTGCATGCTGGCGCGTGTCGTCACAGGGGCTTTCAGGGATGCCAAACCGACCAGTACAGCTCCATGAATTTGGAAAATCTGTAGAGAAGAATTCGATACACTGCTGCTCCAACACAGGTGACCAGGTCAAAGACACAACGCTGTTGTTTGGCCTGAACGTCACCACTCGTTTGATTAGCAGGACAATGTCCTGCAGTTTGGCGACGATTGGATTGTTGAGCCAAGTCCCAGCCACGATTCCCTGAGCTGTTTCACCGTTGATGTCAACAAAGTTTCCAGGCAACGAATGGCTAATAATAGATGGGTTGAACTGTAAAGGCGGGGCTATAATGGGTTCTAAGTTGCCGATGTAAGCGTCGTCGAAAGCTGCCATGATCTGTTGCCTTCGCTCCAGGGTTGCGCACTCAAACGAGAAGACGAGTCCCGTTCGGTAAAGTCATAGAGGAACTCGAATGAATACCCCCGATATTGTAGAACTGGCGGCGGATCAGCGCCCTCAGGGGGTTGGGGAAAGATATCGTCCGGAACATAGTCGATGTCAAACCAGATATTCTTAGCGCTTTGGTTATTAATGAGAGAAAACTGATGAGGGGCCTCAGAGGTTGACGATTCCATGCCGTCTAACTCGGCTCCTTGACAGTCAAAGAGGGGCATGAGCTCAGGGCCGATGCTGACATCACCGGCCGATCTGGCGGGTGGAATCCCATGGCTGCGCCAACGACGGGGATGAAGACGAGGCCGCCGAAGACGCGATGAAATACTCGCACCGCACCGTGCGCTTCTCGCAGTTCTGGCATGGCTGGAGAGAATTGCAGGCCTTCTTTTGGCGCACGCAGCGGTCACAGGCGCGGCGGCGATTGGAAGTGATGAGCGAAGTCCCGTCGCACGTCTGCAGTTGGTGCTTCAGCACGTCAGTCCGTTGGAAGGACGCGTTGCAGACGATACATCGATGCGGGCGCTCCGAGGTATGCGAGCTGTGGTGGCGCTGCAGGTGCTCTCGCCTCTTGTATCCCTTGAAGCAGACCGGGCATCGATGAAGTCCTTCAACGTCGGGCATTGGGGAGTGCGAGAGCTTTGGCGCGAGAAAGGGGGTGTCTCTTTGCGAATGCCCAGTCTCGAGTTGGGAAGATTTTCCGCCAAAATGCGGGGTGCGCGGCAAAGCTGTCTGCGCGTTCTACCCCGCATCTTCGATCACCTACAGCAGCTAATCCAGCGAGCACTACAAAAGAGATGGGCAATGCCACACCTCCCATGAGAATCGGAGCCAATGGCTATCAAAACAGAAGAAGGGACGAGATCTCCCTCTATCCGGTTCGAACAGGTGACCTTGTCATGCACTTTGCCTATGAGACGAAAGATAGGGGGCACGTAGTACACGGGCTAGATGCATATATTGGCCAACGCGATAAAATACCTTGGAAGACAAGGAGGCCAGTACTGGAACGCATTGCGGCCCGGCATGACAGATTGTGAATATGTGGTACGCGGGAAACCCCCAGGGGTCAGCTAAGAATATATCACTGCATGCTAGCTGAGTTGTCTCTGAGAGGTTGTCCCAGCTGGATCCATAAGAAAGTGAGTGGCCTTCAGAAGGTTGCGATGGAAGATGACGTCAGCTTCGGGACCCAGGGCAATGGCTGTTCAAACGAAGATAGCGCTAGTGAGGCGCTAAACCAAGACGAGAAGAGCTCATTAGGCCTTATCGCTTCATCCCATCTAGGCGATGTGAGAGTGTTAGTGCACTATCACTAATAGCCCCCCACAGAATTCCCGAACCTCACCTCACAGCCCTCTCACAACCACAACAACCACAGCCTTGCCGATCTGCGCTTAACAACACCCAGCTTTCATCTCTGTTATTTTACCCCACATCACAAGAGTTCTGCTCCTAGGCGCTTGTCCTCGTCTCTCTCATCACCCAGGCTCACTTTCCAATCAGGTCTCGATGGCGGGGTTGGTGTCGCATGCGTCCCCGCAGCCTGAGCAGTCAGCGATGGTCGAAATGAAGCCATCTGTGTAGCGCAACTTACCCCTGGAGATAGTTCTGGAGATCGCTACGGCGGCTTATGTTCCAGCGATCCGACCGAGTCTTGTTGGCCCTTTGACCAAAGCGGAGAACCACAAGCGACTGCCCACTCTGTATAGCCTGTCCCTCGTGTCCAAGATGATCCGAAACACGGTACAGCCTCTGCTATACAAAGAGTTCGCTGTGGGATACGGCCTTCCCCGTGTCATGGGACCGAAGTCGCAGCTCCGGCGTTTAGAGTCCTTCATCAATACGATCGCCATCCGAAGAGACCTCGCGGCCGCAGCCAAGAGGGCCTATATTGGTATTCACCTTGACTTCCCTGTTTAATGAGCCAGAACTGACCGATATTTAGGTCCGGAGATGCTTCGCGTCATGGACGAAGCAAAGCTTGCTGCCACAATCGACAAGGCAGAAAGAGCTCTCGGGGCTAGAGTCTCCTTCAACGACTGGCATCGGAACGAGCCCCCTGCGCACCGATCGGAGGCCGAGGCCTTTCTGCAGTTCCTCTTGTTTGGTCTCATGCCCAACCTGGAACACATGGTGTTCCGCCCGCCCTGCAAGACGCATGCAACCCTGAACTTCGACTGCGAGACCCACAGCCGGCGGACTTGGACGGCGCTGTGGAACGAGAGCAATGTGTACGGAATCCCACCCTCGGTGCCCCCGGCGACGGACGTGTGGCGGTTCTCCAGGCTCCCCCACCTTGAACTGGTGGATTTCGGCTCGCCCATAGATATATCGACTTGGTTTCCCTTTCGCTTTCCTGGCCCGACCTGCCAGATCACCACGCTGACAATCCACGGGACTGTCAGGATCGCCCACACGCCAGATATTCTCCGCGACGGGAGGATGTCTTGGCCGGCAGAGCCTCCCCTCGCCAACATCACCGATCTCCGGATCATCAACGGGCACGACGACTACAACGACAAGCTCGTCGCAATGTTCAACCCAAAGCGTCTGCAAATTGTATTGGGGAAGAGAACAGCTTTGGGGCATTACCCTCACAACTTCATCTTCGAGCCGGGCACCTGGTGTCCTGGGACCGTTGGGGACGCGGCGTGGGTCTTTGGGGATGTTGCTCCTTACCCTTTACCATCTCCGTCCCGTGGAGCAGCGCATCAACGCTGACACATCTTCATGTCGACACCCGAGACGTGCCGAGCCATCTTGAACAGAGACTAGACCCCTCGCTGAGGAGCTTCACCGTCTTGGAAACCCTAGTCATCACCGGGTACCCGCTTGTCAAGAAGACATGCGAAGAGGTCGAGGTTGAGGGTGTTGACGATGACGATGAGGAAGGATGGAGCTCCGATTCTGAGACGGAGTCGGACTACGAGAGTCGGGATCCGAGACGGAGGAGCAACAAGGAGGCCAGACCCGCCGTCTCAAAAGTTTTGCGAGGCTCTTGCCGCACGCTCTCAGGGATCTGAAGATCATTGGAGGCCCCAGTACTGCGTTTCACGAGGGAGGCGCTTGGCTTGCCTTCTACAAAGATGTTGAGGCGGGACGCATGCCGAACCTGGTGCGAATCCGGTGCGATCAGACGATGTGCTGTTCTGAGGAGACGCTGCGGGAGTGGTTCAGGCCCCTTGGTGTTGACTTTGAGCTTCTGTGCCCAACAGATCCGGACATCAACTGGTAAGTGATGGCGTCTCAGTCTGCAAAGAAGATCCGCCCGATTTATTCATGATCCGTTGCGAGGACTCACCATCAAGACTCGCGGATGGGAGGAACCTACCGTTTGAGTCTTGTAGGGGCACGTTCTCATGCTTTGGGTCTGCAGCAACAGGTAAGCAACCCCTTTCTTTTTTTCCCGACTGGCCCTGATGTTAACGCAATCCTTAACCAGGTTGTGGTCAAGCCTTTTTTGATGTCGGAGATACCAAACTATCAATCACGTTGGCGCCCAGAGCCGATGTAACATGCAGTGACGAGAGACATTGCATAATCTGCGGTGTGGGGATATTTTTGTACAGTTGCGAATACATGTGGGCTGCCTTGTTGGGGATTAGGAGGCTTTATTTGCAGCTGTTTGTGGTTGCGCGGCCTTTCTTCAAACAAAATTGATACCAAGGTACCAAAGAAGTGTAAGATGCAAATAAAAGAAGCAAACCTGATGCTCTCCCCACCATGCAAAACTCCTGTGCTATAAATGCATGTCTATCCGCTGCATACCTGTGAAGATGGGGAGGAGGCCGCCGCGTATGATGCATCTTCTTCAGTGCAGTCTCGTTGCATTTCGCCGTCTAAATACCTCCAGTCTTCCATGAAGTTGCCTGTAATACCGACATTGCGCACATTATGATGGAATCCGACACGCAGTGGCCAGCGGCGTCTCTTTTTGGGGGGTAAGATTTTCCCGCTTCCCCTGTTTTGAAGCATAACCGCGCTCTCATCGCTGGGGCATCGGATTTACTTCCAATTGGTTCCAACCGAGGTGGCGGTCCGCAAAGTTGCTGACAGGGGACGGAAGTTGCGTTCGGATGACCTTCGATGTGGCAGCCTTGTCACCGGACCCACCCGCACCAGTTGTCGCACGCAAACTCTATCTTATCGCACCGTGACCTGCACCTGCCACTGTATCCCCTCATTTTATTTTTCAAGACAGACATCACATCTTCAGGAGTCAGCCAACCAACGAGAATGTCATGGTAGCGTTCAATGAGAACAAACGAATCTCCGTTGCTAGAGACCGGGGCCGGAGCCTGGGGCCGAACTGTGGGTGCTTCCCCTTGGCGCGACGCCGCGACAACTCGTCACTAATCTGTGCGAAGTCCCAGCTCCTGGAACGCGCTTTCAAGCAGCGCTCCAACGAATCTTCCCTGATGGCGTACCGCGCCGGTCGACACCGCGCCCGGCTCAAGTTATCGAGGTTGGCGAGGTCGTCGACTCTGATGATCTTCTCGAGCGGGAATGCAGCCCCATCCCAGACACAGAAGCCCCGCAAAGGGGTCCGAGCGCCCTGGAGGTCGTTCTGAACACCAACGTTGTTGAGGAGCAGGTACCGGTAGTCATTGCGACAGCAACTCCTATTGTGCAACAGGAATTTGGCCCCTTGGAGCAAATCTGTACAGCGATGGACCAAGCCCTTGATGGAGCCCCTGACTTCGCCGACCACCTGCACACCTTCCCGGCGACGACACGAATGATATTGGAAAAGATAGTACCAACTACCGAGCATGAAGTTTTGTCAAGAGGAACGACACCGAAAAGCGACAAGAGCTGTCATATATCCGACAGTTCATCAATATCTCCGTTCGGTGGACTTGTGAGAGAGACACCAGCACATCTTCTCATCCAGCGCCCATCACCCCGACCACGCAGAAGAATCATCAAAACGCTCAAGGCCAAGGAAGGGCTCCAAAGGCGCGTCGCCGAATCTCCGGTATTGCATTCCCCCCAACCTACTGCACCATCCCAACCTCCTGCATCATCAACACCTACTCCACCATCAACACCGGCCGGAACACTAGAGAATCACATCGATCTGGACGGTCCCACTGAGGACTGCATAGTCGTCAAGCCATGGCCCATGATCCGTGAGGGATTGACTCAACTTCCAAGGGCCGCCGTTACCAGGGGCCGCGTGGGCATAAGCGAAGCGGAGTTTGTCGGTTCCGTCAGAGAGAAGGAGCAGCTGCTGGCGCTCTACGTCAAGCACAAAGGCTCTATGAAGCACATACGTAACGACCTCAAGTTTAGTCGGAGCAGGGGGAGAGAGGACCTCTACCGCTTGCTCAGAATCCTCCACGACGCAGAGATTGAGGGGAAAATAGAGCTGCTTGACATACACAAGAAGAAAATCGAGAAGCGGCGGGAGCGCAGCTTGTTTGCGGCTGTTGGGAAATTCGAAATGGCAGAATCAGTGTGATCGGTTTTGGTGAAGTGACGATATTGGCGTTGGCGTGAGGGTCTGTTGGTGTGTTTGTGGGAAAATGATATCACTTGGCAGAAGTCTTATTTCTGGGGGTGACTTGCCTCCTGTGAGGCGCGATGTGGTCAAGGATTCCCTGTGTTGTTTTTATCAGGGAAGGTTCAGTGTGGATGCTTTGTTCGTATGCATTCGAGTAAATGGAGATCCAGCACGCATGAGGCCACACAAAGCTTCCACATGGCCGTCTTTGTTCTGCTCCTGGCTTCCCGCAGTTTCTTTGTACCCATTCTACCACAAATCGAGTTATGACAGGCAAGCAATGGGATTGTAATAAGCCATCGTTTTGACGGCGAACTTTTGCTCCTTCACTTGGGCCTTAACTTTGGCTGTCTTCTCGGCATCTTTTGACAGCTCCCATGACGTACAGCGGGATCTACAACGGGAGCTCGCTACGAGAAGTTAACGCCACCTGGTAGCACCGAGAAGTTTCTCCACACTATCCTACGTCGCGGCGCCCACTTCTCCAGCTTGCATTACCGTCCTCTCGCCTCGCCTCGCATCTGTAGCGTTGTAGCATGGGTTTCCGAAGCTCAAAAGAATACATGGATAGAGCGCGCCAGCTGGCCAATGGCAGCATCACCGACACCGCCTCTTGGATCTCGTGTTGTCCACATCGCGAGGGCTCCGAATATAACGCAAAGGTTGCTCTGAAGAAAATATTGAGAAAAACGAGACTTTCACTCCCAGCCAGGCCAGGGTGCCCCGGTTTCTAGGGCACCGCTTTGCCAAGTTCTTGACCTACCGTAACCATGGGAAGATCACGCCGAGAGACAACACTAAAACCTTCGGGGACCGGGAGAGTGGTCTGACACTGCTATGCTATCTCCAATGGCCGTATGCTAGAGCCATCCTGCAGGCTGCAAGGTGGGCTGAGTGAAGCCAGGGTAAAGGGCGGAAAGGATGCAACGGGAAGGGCGGAGAGACTGCGCTGGTAGAAGCATTGACAGTAGCATGTTGTTTGCTGGCTCCCATGTCTCAGCTTCTGCGCAAACGAAGTTTTAAACTGCACTGTGAGCAATAGGGTCTTTCGAAACAAACCCGGTGGAAACAGCTCCGCGCCGAATTTAGCATCAATGAGCAACCTCAAGCCGTCACACCCACGGTTGACTGACGCAAAGCTTTCCGCCCTACACCTCGCGGGCAAACATCCCGATGTGACAGATGGGAAAACATGACTCCCGAGTTCCAGATTAGATGCACATGTTCTATCTTATAAGAGGCGCTACTTCTGCCTTTGATCAGGCCTACCCTTCCAGCTGCAATGGGTCGTCGTTGGGACGCATTTCCAAGACGGCGAGTACTTGTCATAGTCGTGGATTGGATAGTGGCGAGCTACTTTCCTATATATCGAAACTCATCACCCATCTCAATACCTGATAGACTATCATGCTTTCACGGGAGCTCGTGAGAATTGCGTTGGCGACGGGAGATCGGCGGCCGTGTGTTGAAGTGGCATCGCAGCTTGGCAAGTAGAGCCTTCCCACACCCCACGGGGCAGTGAATACGAGTACTCCATAAATGTGGTACAAAGATTGTAGCGAGTGAATCTACTTAGGTAAAGAGCCGCCTGCGGTGCTGTACTAGAAGTCGGTCGCGCCTTCTAATCCGAGGTTGTTGAAGTTCCTGCGGCCCCACCTTCTCGTGCTCGCAAAAATCATCACCAAAACACAACTACTTCTTCCACCATCGCTAGAATGGTGGAAGTAGACACCAAATTTAAAAGCTTTCCTAGCCGTAAACATGAGTGCCAACTGACCTAGTATCTAACTTCATAATATCGCGATGGGATGCCGCAGTGTGGCTAACAAGCTTCGAAATAGCGGACCAGAACGATCGAAACAGCGGCGACCGCACAGTGAAGCACGAAACCGACAACGCTGCTTTTTCACGTTACAATCTCGTACATATACCTGTTTCTGAAACTGACGATGCCAGCAGATCCTTAGACATCGGAGCATGAGGTTGTGCCCGGAGGCGGCGCCGCAAGGCAAGCGGCTGTTAGCCTCCCCACGCTTCTAATTCACAGGGCAGCGGATAGAAATCCTTACTAATACGGTGTGATACGTGTCACGAGTAAATATAACTGGGTAAAGCCCCACCTGTTCTGTACATTCGAAGTAGGTCCCGCCTTTCGTCCCAACTCTCTCGAGCTTGGCTGCTGAAAATTTCTCGCTGGGCACTTTCCAAACTACTACATGTACTCGCTGAGCTTTCAAATCTTCTCGTCATCACAGAGAACTTCAAACAAACACAGCAACTCCTTCAACGGCCGATCAACAGCCGAGCGAAATGGCTGAACCCGATCCGAATTTTCGAGGCTTTCTTGGCCGCGAACGTGAGTACCAACCAAAGATACTATCTTCATGATACTGCAAGAACGCAAAGGCCGCAAGCACGCAAAGAATGGCTGCAGGTAAACTAATCAAGTTTCAAAATACCTAGCCGAGGAGAATAACCAATACACCCGGTCAGCCATCAGCGATATCACAGTGAAGCATGAGATCAAGATCGAACCTGGTATACCACCTCACAAATCGAGTACATGTGTTTATTTCTCAATCTAACATTAACTCCGAAGTAGCAGAGAAGGATGAGCAGGTTGATCCAACTGTTCTCCTTGGCGATCCGGTCAATCATTCGACCAAGACAAAGTCGGGTAAGTTGTGTTCTTCTACGAATGGTTTCCTTATTCCCAAAAGTTCCAAAGCGACCGTGCCCACCCACGGCCAGGTTAGTAGGTGTCTGCGCGCCGTTGAGTGGCGATACCGCTGCCAGCTTCGCCCCGCTTCACCCATACTCCAAACCTTCTCCATCACCGCCGTCACCACACCAACCATGCCACTTGAACGACGGAGACCCCCAGCTTCCCGGTCCCGGGCGGTGAGTACTGGACAGAATAAATTACCGAAAAGTTCATCAAGCTCCTCGACGTCCTGCAACAGTGGATACCGGGGTCGACGAATCCCCCGGCCGCTAGTTGGACGACGCTCGGTTTCGAATCCGCCGGTTCGCTGTCTGGGGTTGCACAAGGTAGCTGTGGCAGGCTGTGAAAACTTGCCTTGCTGAAGCGTGGCACCGACTGTCCGGGAACGCCGACCGGGATCGGAACTTTCTCTACCCCATTAGCCTTCACTAGAACGTGTGGCGCCGGCGGTAGCTTTGGGCTTCACTTTATCATATTTATTTCACCGTCTGGTTGGTGTTGTGCTATGTGCTGACCTCTCTTTAGAATCCCCACCTCCGAAAACTACCACCGTAGATACCACTGCCCAGACACGACAGCTGAGTCGCGACGGGGCGGATGCAATGACAAATATTTGGGCCACCGGCTCGAACAATCCGGCCATACAGGTAAAGCTGAAGCTGTTGGCACTCCCGACCAAGAAGACGACGCGGATGAGGGGAACGACACAGAAGAGCCTCCTCCGGTGACCAACGAAGAGAGAGAGGATCAAGCTCAGGAACTCGCAGAAGAAAGCGCTCGAGATTAGCCGGCGCCGACTTGAACAGGGACTAGGTCCATTCACATACGGAAACTAGCAACATCACAGAATTGAAGAACCCCCGGTTCTGACTCGCTGAACAGGGTGTATAATCTAAGGGCAGAAATTGATACTTTAAGGAGGGCCACTTCAGGGGCCGGCTTCCGTCCCGCGTCCCAAACGGTGATGACGCCCGATGCCCGGAATAGGGAAGGCCAACGCGAGGTTCGCCTGATTCTGAAGATGCGTGAGTTCGAGCAGGAGCGTCGACGGGTCTCAGAGCGTCATGGCGACAAGGTGGCGGCCATCCGCGCGTTTGGGTGGCAGCCATCATTTTGCGCGAAGCTCTCGGCTGTGCTAGACCTCTCACAGCGCCCGTTTTATATGCTGTTTTGCGTCTAGCAGTGGCTCACTCTGGTCTTGGATCTTGTCGCCGGCGGCCTCGTCGTTATCCTCGTAGCACTGGCTCTCTGCTTGTCAGGCTAAAGCGGATTGGAAATGAGTCTTGGAACGTTGGGTGTTGCCCTTGTTCTCACATTGCGGTTTAGCGGACTCTTGATACAAACCATCCAGGCCTGGACCAAGCTCGAAACATCAATCGGCGCCGTAGCAAAGGTGAGACGGTTTGTTCGGGACACACTGGCTGAACCCGCCGGCGTAGGGCCTCCCTCGGAAAGCTGGCCTGAGCGTGGTTCGGTGGTCTTTCAGCATCTCACGGCCGCGCACACGTGAGTTGGGTTGCTTTTTCTACAGTCTTTGGGGTTATCCAAGCTTACCGTTCCTCCTTATTAGACCCCGTTCGGCTGCAGCATTATCCAACGTCAGCCTATCCATCGCGGCGGGAGAAAGGATTGCCATCTGCGGTGCCTCCGGTAGCGGCAAAACGTCGTTCATAATGACCCTTCTGAAGATGATGGAGATACGAAACGGTCAAGTTTTGATCGGCGATGTCGACATTGCCCGCCTCGACGGCCCCGAGTTGCGCTCACGATTAAATGTTATCCCTCAGTCTCCCTTCTTCATGCCCGGTACTCTCAATCTAAACCTGGACCCTGCCAACAGGCTATCGAACTTAGCCACACAGGAGGCCATCGAACAGGTTAGTCCCGATCTTTGGGGGAAACTCCTGCGGACCGGCGATCTAGACGCTGAGTTCGCCATGTCGGAATGGTCTCACGGGGAGCGGCAGCTGTTGTGTCTGGCAAGAGCGTTGCTGGCACGAAGCAACCTCGTCATACTTGACGAGGCCACGGCAGCGTTGATGGGAAGACGGAGGCCGTCATCCAACAGGTTGCCCAGACCAAGTTCCAGGAAAAGACTGTTATTTCCGTCATTCGCCGGTATTCCCAATACACCACGGGCCATACCTGTATCACAAGAAGGCTTGAGCACGTGAAAAGAGGCCATTTAGGAATGTAAGGTAGGGAGGCCTCTCAAGAATACGGTCCTGTCTGTCATGTCAACATCCATAGCCTTAAGCGCGGCATGTTGCGTCATGTGTGGGAGACGTTCTTTCCCTATTTATCAGCGAAATTGACCGAGGTAGGTGTGCAGGGAGCACCCGCTATGGCTGCAGCCTGCTGATATCCACTCGTCATGTTTCTCTCCCCGGCGCGATTTCCACTCATCAACACACTTCGAGAACATCCTTCACGACAGCACCGATATCTTCAACCACTCAATTTACACTCATCAACACACTTCGGGAACATCCTTGACGACAGTACCGATATCGTTAACCATGGACAAAGCCGCCCAACCCCCGCCGCCGAATCCGGGTCCCGTCACCGCCGATTTGGCTCACCATGCGACAACAAACACAGGACAAGGCAGCTCGGGCCAGGATGACGTGCCCGCTGACGAAGAACTTGACAAGAGCTCATATTTGAACGAGGGCGTCTTGTTGGACGAGGATGAAAACCAAGATGAGGACGAGCAAGAACCTGTCGCTGGCAGCACTGGCATCTCCTCCACAGAAACCAATGAGATTGCCGATCCCGGACCCGTGACGGAGGCTGAACGAGATGAGCTCATTACACTGTACAAGCTTTACGGGGGCCTCTGGAAGAAAATGGCCAAAAATGAGAATGGCACTGGCATGAGGGAGGGATGGAAAGACCCCCGACTCAAGTGGCGCCGCCTCGTCATTCTCGCACACGCTTATAACGATGGGAGGGTGAGCCTCACCAGTGAGACCAAGAGGTCGATCGACGGAGGGCGAGAAGCAATGCAACAAGGAAAGAAACCATATCTTTTACGTGGTGATGTGAGTTGGCCTGAGAAGATCGAGGAAGCCCCGAAGTTACTTCCGGGAGATAAGCAACTAATCGACCGGCCCGGGGGTGGAACAAAGAAGGTGGCTGTGTTTAGAGTCCCCGTGTAGCGTGATTTTTATTTTGAGGACGTCAGACATGGGGTCATAAGAATAGATAGCGAGAACAATCAAGATCAAATGAAGCGAAACCACGAACTCTAGATATCCGTAAACTGCGCCGAGCTCCCCATGATCCCCTACGTAATGTCCGCCATTTCCCCCCGAAGCCACACCCAGGTCGCGCCTTCCGTCCGCGTACTGACAAGGATCAGCCTCTACCTCTCCTCAGCCTCCCAGCCTCCTCCTCAGTCTCAAACCTGGCCAGACTCCTCGGCGAGAACAACCTCTTCGCCCACGTCCCACCGCGCAAAATCCCAGCAACCTTTCGCACCCCTCTCTCCAGGTATGTACACGCCTGCACAACCTGCAGCGCACAGTCGCCAAGCAAGGTCTGCCCGTGTTCGTGAAATGCCTTCAGCCTGTTACCTACCCTCCGCTGATTCTGTGAGGTCCCAGCGCGCGCCCATTTCTCGAGGTAGCTCGTTACGCAGATCAGTCGGAGCCCGCTGTCGAGGAGATCGTGCGCGCTATTCGCTATTCATGAAGTCCGTCACGTCCGAGAAGAGAACGAGGCTCGACACCAACTCGCCGAGATCCAGAAGCGTGCCACCACCGAGTGGAAGCCAGCCTTGTCCCCCCCGCCAGGGAGGCACAGTGTCTTCCGGCATACCCTGCGCCTGGAGCATATACCATATCCCCGAGGCAGAGGGAAGGAGAGTAGCGCCTTGCCGGCCACCCACCCGCTACACAAGGGAGAGGGGCGCAACCACCAGTCGGACACGCGCTGCGCCTGGAAATAGATGGGAGTTCCCTGAGTTGCTGGGGCGCCGAAGCTCTCGGCCGGGGAGGAGAGTCGCCGTTGAGGTACACTGCGTTGTTGTGGCTGCTCGGCGTGATGTCATTGAACCAGTAGCCCGCCGCGCTGGGCGCAATGTTTAGCGCCCTGTCCGCTTCGATGCCGTGCATGCCGGTGGTGTGGAAGGCGAGTTTTCTTTGTTCTATATGATTTTGTCCTCAGAATCTCGACCTGTCAAAGACAATCATCGCAACCAACTGACCAATCTTGAAGCAGGGCGGCGCCTTTTACCCCGTTTGTTGGCCTCGAAACCCCTCGGCGCCGAGCAGCTCACCCGTCAAGCTAGAGCCACACGTCTGCGAGCTACGGTCGGAGGACACAGGGTAATTCTATCCGGATCAGTGTTGGGTCACCACGTCGCGCTTTATCGAGTCCTAAATGCATCACGAACTTCCCTCGGTGCAGGACTCCCAGCTTCGTAGCCACGGCTGTAAGCTGTGGCTGTACGGCAGAGGTCGTGCTGCTGATTCATCGGGAAACTGGCCATATACATTGCACGCTACACCAGCTCACCGGCTTGCTCCATGGTTACTGATCCTTACCCCAGAAGGAAGAGGTTACGCACTGATCGGACTACTAATAGGCCGTCACTGGCTTGGCCGGCTCGGCGTGCTTTGCAACTGGCGGCGAATGGTGCACCTCAGCCGCAGCGCAGACTGACGGCCAGCGCTTCACAACCTGTCGTCAGCAGTAGAGTTCGAGCATAACGCGATCCACCCGCAAGCCTCAAACATCGCCAGTATAAAGGTATGTGGTCCCCACCCGTGAATGGAAGTCGATGATATCAAGCATTGCCTATTCGAGATCACAAAATTACCTTTCGAACACGAGGAGTTCCACCAACCCTAGCTTTTACACAATGAACGACAGCATAGCACCTGGACCATTTGACTGTCGCGGGCGATTGTACCTTCCTGAACCCTCGGTATTCCCAACCCCAAATGACATTAGTTTCGCCCTTACAACCGCATCGAACATCACGGAGCTGTCGATGGCAGGCTGCTGCAGCCAAAGCCCCCTGAATATCGTCAACGAGTGCTTCATTTGGTGCGAGATACCAGAGTACAGAATATACAAGACTGGGGGAAAGTCACAATCAACCTTCAGCGAGTGTTTTTGGAAGAATTATGAGAAAGACTGCAATGAAACTGTTGCTCTTCGTATCATGCCCAACTCGGCAGGGAGCAGCTCGGCGGGTAGTAGCGTTGTGTCAGTGAAGGCGCTGACTTGGGGGGTGGCGGCCGCTGCGTTGTTGGCGCTCACGGTTTGATGGACGGGAACAACGACGCGAGAGGTCATCACACCCGGTATCTGTCACTACTTTTGACGCAAAGGGACGACTGAGAACTGAATTGTACTAATATCGAGATATCATATCAATCCAAACAGACTTTGTACATTGAGCAGACCACCGACACGGAAAGAAGGTGAAACGGCCTGAGCGCCAGGCTGGTTCGGAACACAGTCCCGCACTCAGTCCAAACTCTCCACGGGGGCTTTATCCACCTTAGTCTCGAGACTTTGACCGCTAGCTTCTGGATTCTTCGCAGGGAACGGGAACGGGAAAAGGCTTGATTTGCCCTCCGCCGCATACTTCTCACCCGTCTTTCTCATTTTTTCCAGGCCCTCTGGGTTGAACACCAGCTTGAGCATCTGCTCCAAGATGCTCGGATGGTCAGCCATTAGCTCCGTGGCCTCGGCTTGGGCCTCCGCAATCGACTCAGGTGTGAGTCCCGCGGCATACATCTTCGCCACAACCCCCTCGAGCTTGCCGCGGGTGGTCTCGTCGACATTCTCCTGTCACCAACCGTCAGCAGTCAAGCCCCTAGTGTCTCAAAGGCGCAACAAACCTGCAGATCAGACTGATAGTTGATGAAAGTTTTCCACCACGGCTCAGTGTTCCCGGGGATGGGCGCATTAGGGTCGGCCTCATTATGGTATTTGGCAATAGCTTCGACGCGCTTGCCCATCTGTTCCATCCGCTCTTCGCGGGTCCCGCTAGAGAAGTCCAGTTTGGAATCAAAGTCGACATCGGGGTATTTCTTCTTCAGCTCCTCTATGTTCTTCTCCCAGATCGCTTTCTCGTCCTCGGTCAGGGCTTTGGTGGAGGTGCTCATTGTTGTTGCTGTTGCTGGGTTGCTGCCTTTGTTCGACGTCTTTTTGTTCGGTTGCTGTGTTATTATTTTTGTCGAGTTGGCTTGCAAGAGCCTTGAACAGAACAGCTGATGCTTTTAAGTTGGAGAACTTCAGACTCATCGATCACCATGCCATGTAGCAACGAACTTGACGCTCGGGCTTGCTGCCTTGGGCTACCCCGCGTGTCCGCCTATTTGCCTGGTGATCACACTGCACGATGCGGCGCAGAGTCTCCGTGATTGGGCCGGGGGCTTTTGAAAGGATGCAGTGCAACCAAGATTTCCGCTTGGCAGCATTTGGCAGCGGGCTCCGCATTCACGCCCAGCGCACCTCTTGCTTGACTCGGCATTTTTACCCGGTTGAGTAAGGAGGCAGAGATGCACCTGTGCTCAGCGGCGGATCGCTGGAGGTGTTCTGTGGCGCGCGACGGAAGCCTGAGTACCAACATCGGCCAAGTCTCGGTTCGGACGCATCGAGCCCCTTTCTGGTGGAAGCGATATGCCACGACCAGGAGAACTTGAGAGGCCGGCCCGGTTGAATGGAATCAACTTGATCGATCGAATCTAGCTTGTAGTGCTCCAACAACTAGTCTATCAAAGTGCAAAACACAACTTAACAAGCACCCAAGCATTCAACCCTTCCCTACCTCCGATGTACCACTCTGCTAACATACTAAACTAACATGTCAGGCCAAGTGCTTCAGCTACAGAAGATTCCCAAGAAATCATGATCAAATACCCCAAACTCCTGGGCGTTAAAGCACCTCCCAGAACCGCTCATCTCCTGGGCATTAGGCTGAAGGACCCGGAAGCCGTTGTCTCTATCGACAAACGAGCAGGTCTGCTCGTTATGAAAGAAAACGCGGCAGTCCTGGGCCAGCGAAGGGCCCTGGATCTTGAAGCTGCCGATAGGGAAGGGGTCTTCTCGGCCCTGCGTTGTGACGCAGCTGTTTTCGGTCACCACGGCGCTGGCGAGAAGGCCGTTGCAGGTGGAGGAGTCGAAGGTTGAGACGATGACGGTGCGGCCGTTGCCTTGGGCTGTGGCGACGGCGGTCAGGATGGCGGTGGTGATGGCCTGGGGTGGATGCGGTTAGTGATTATCCTTGGTAGACTTTTTGGTGGTATCGGAAAGACTTAGACCTACAGCAGTGAAACGAATTTTGGGCTGCGAGAGTGAAATTTGAAGTGCGGAGTGGTGTTGATGGACTTTTGTGTCGATACGGCTGATGACTATGACGAGGACTGGATCTGACGAGGAGAGAAAGTCCGGCTTGAAGTAAGGGGACAACATATTTATAATGTATTTGATCTATTGCTGACTCTTCTTTACGTAATTGGAAGAATAGAACAACTACCTGACTCTGTAAATCCGGCGCAGCGAACGACCTATGCACAGCTGTCAGAATCTAGCACTTTTGGGCCAATAATGGTGATGACTGTCGGATTGATTGCGTTGTTGTTGGTGTCAACTACTGTGGAAATCTCTGGCTTCCAGGGGCCTCTGTTGCCAAGCCGGCTGCTTCCGCTGATGGCCCCAATTGCTTATATAAGCTGACAACAGCCACGATTTCGTGACCGAGTTTTCTTCCCGGACGGGCACGTGTACGAGAACAAGATGGTGACTTTGGCTAATTTATTACTGGTCTTACGCGTGAGCCAGCATCGCCCAACAGTTCAATCGTCACTGACGAAGACCAACAAAACAGTGTTTGCTGATGGTCTTGTTTTGCCATTCTTATCAGCAAATCGTGCTTGGCATCCCCGAACACCAAATGGACGGCTAGCGGTACCTCAGATTGGGATGAGCAAAAACTGAGCCAAGCCTAAGCCAGGTAATAGGGCCTAGGTGACCCATCTCATGTGCGCGAGGTACGAAAAGGGAAATTGTGTTTGCCAAGATCTGTCTCGACCAACATCGAATTCACGGGTCTATCACAAGATGCCGACCCCTAGATACACCAGCAACAACTGCCTCCTCGCCGCCCACTTCTCCACCCTCTACCTCTCCTCATCAACAATCACCCGAGACCAATTCCCCCACGGGCTCCCACCCAAAACATCGCCCTCATATTCCTAATACCCAGCTCCATACCCAGCCACATACCCCGGCCCCGACCCCTTATGCCCCTTCTCCTCCGAA